>Ga0315912_10000093_pt1 | contig 223424 bp, 188 predicted proteins | sample VfabasoilMG_FD_204469 | JGI IMG/M metagenome (GOLD analysis project Ga0315912, IMG submission 204469) | Garden soil microbial communities collected in Santa Monica, California, United States - V. faba soil | ecosystem: Environmental > Terrestrial > Soil > Garden | place: USA: California...
TACCCGTTGTTCTACCGGAACATCCGACGTGTGCCTATCTCATCCGCGGCCGTGCCTTTTCAGATCCATGAGCCCATGAAAATGGGTCAGCTCTTCCGAACCGGACAGCCAGCCACATCGAATCGAGGCCGATCCAACGCTGCCGGCGTGATTCCCACTCCTGTTTTCGCCGGCAATCCGGGTACCGGCGGCATTCAAACCCCATAGCAGCGGCCTCGTCCTGCGTTTTAGCTCACCGTCCGATCTCTCCACCTTTCGGCGACCGAAATCCGGCTGCGTTTCAGCATTTTCGCGCCGAAATGCTGGAGAGATCTTTGACAGTCCCTAGAGATGCCCAACTTTTTTGAATTTAATAACCAGCCCCAAATCAACCACTTACACCCAATTCACCGATCCCGGCTCCCAGCGGTTGTTGCCAACCCACCCTGTACAGTGGGCTCAGAATGTCAACGCACGACCAAAAGCTGAACCGCTCCGAATCCGCCCGGATCAACGGAGCCAAATCCCGCGGCCCGAAAACGCCCGAAGGGATGTTCCGCTCGCAAACCGCCCGCTATAAACACGGCCTCTACTCCACCCGCGGCTTCATGCTCCCCGGGGAATCGGTCGACGAGTTCACCGAACTCCAAAACCAGCTCATCGAGTACTGGCAGCCCATGGGCTTCTACGAACAGACCGTCGTCCACCAAATGGCCGGCAATCTCTGGGAAACCTTCCGTCTCCAGGCCGCTAAAAACGACCACATACTCGAAGTCCGCGCCGGCATCTCCAATAGCTTTCCGAAGCTGAAGGACAACGCCAAACTCAACCTCATGGCCGAAAACAAGGCCACCACCGACGGCGGCACCATCGAGCGCAACAACGCCCGCGTCAACTTCCTCGCCCGCCAGCGCGATCAAATGGAACGCAGCCTCCTCCGCCTGGAGCGCCGCGCCGCCACCAGCGGATCAACCCAAAACCCGTTGATAATAAACGGCCGGCAGCATCCGGATATCCCGGAAACCCAGGACGCCGAACCCCGCGAAGGCACCCTCTCCGAAGGTCCATACGTCGTCACCGCCTCCGAAGAGCCACTGAAAGAAAACTTTCAAACCGCACCGGAACCCGAGCCGGAATCCGAACCCGCCGAATGGACCAGCATACTCGACTGGGCCCAAACCGCCCTCGACTTCCACGCCGACGAATTCCAGCAGGAGATCCTGACCGAGACCGAAAACCGGATCCTCATCCTGGCCCCGCGCCAGACCGGCAAGTCCACCGCCGTCGCCGTCCGTGTGCTCCACGAAGCGGTCCATAACGACAACGCCGTCATCCTGCTAGCCAGCGCCTCCGGCCGCCAGTCCGGACAAATCATGGAAAAGGCCCGTAAAATGGCCCGAAAACTGGATCTGGAGATCCTGCCGCCGCCCAACAAATGCGATGGCTTCCGGCTCGCCAACGGCTCGGAGATCATCTCGCTGCCCGACAGCGAAGAAACCATCCGCGGCTTCTCGGCGCCCCGGCTCATCGTCGTGGACGAAGCCGCCTTCGCCAGCGAAAGCGTCTTCAAAGCGCTCGAACCGATGCTAACCGTCTCCAACGGAACGATGATATTGCTAAGTACACCAAACGGGCAAACCGGCTACTTCTACGAACAGTGGCACGCCGAACCCAACCCATGGAAAAAGATAAAAGGCTCCCTGGAACGCTGCCCGCGAATGAAACCGGAAGCTATCGAAGCCATCCGCAAGTCGATGGCGAAGGAGGACTTCGAACAGGAATTCGAGTGCAAGTTCATAGCACCCGGAGGCCAGTTCATCAGCCGCGAGACCTTCCGGAAATGTCTTCGCGACGACTTAGAACTCTTCCTGCCCGAACTGGAACACGAATACTAACAAACCTAAAATCCGCGTCCATCTGCGTTAATCTGCGGCTGACCAATCTTGGCAAACCCATCGTAGGTAATCCGCAACAGATCTTTGACATCTTTGAATATCCAGCAAGGCCATAACCCCCTCGCCCGAAGTGCATCCAGACACTCGGGCGAGCGGGGCAGCGCGGGCCTCCGCTCAATCGGCAACAAAAAAGCCGAACTCGCGGAACTCCGCTCCCTGCCACCAGGCGCGTGGCCCGTTCGTATAGCGGAAATTCTGCCGCCCCGCCTGGCTCTGCAACGGCCTCACCACGCGGCCCCCTGTCCGGGCCGCAGATTGCGCCGCCGTCTCCGGCACTACCGCCACAATATGACCCGACCGGTTCAGTTCGGTCCTCTGCGCGCAGATCACACCCACTCCGCCCGCATTTGCGTGCGCCTGCATCTCGTCCAAATCGAAGATCCTCCGCCACCCGAACTGCGAACCCATGTCCACCAGCCACGAAAACAACGAATTCGCATTCAGTTCGTGAACTGTGTCTCCATAGCGAACCGCAACGGCGGTTCCCCGCGCCAGTTGCACCAGCGCCGAATTCGTCCACCACACCCGCGGCAGATAAACGCCCGCCAGATAGCAGTAATCGTAAGCGTAGATATTGCAGAACGTCGAGGTTACCGTAGGCTGATACCGCGCGCCCCGCTCGACATCCAGGTAAGTAATGATTCGCCCCAACGACCCAGCCAGGTCCGCCGCCTCGCGTCGCGGAGCCGCCGGGTCGCCAATCGCGAACGCGCGAGCCCCCGCGCTGCTCGGCTTCGCTCCGGCATTCTCGCCCAGGTGGACATCGGTTATTACAGCCGCTGTCGGAGCCGGCGGCGCCGTGCCCGCCGGCCGCAAATGGCCGGAATGGACAAACCCCTCCAAGGCAGCCCCGTGGAAAATCGTCCGGATCTTCCACCATGGTGCCGGTGTCCGGTCCAGATCCTCCACCTCCTGCCCGTTCGGCAGGCTCGTGATCAAATTACCCGGCGCAACTCCGGGCGTCGAACGAAGATTCAATTGGGTAGCGGTCACAGTATGGCGTGGCATGGCGTCTCACTGGTTCTAAGCGTAACGCCGCCGGAAACAGTGCCACGAATCAGTCTCCCAACTGCACCAGCGTCGGGCGCTGTTCCAGCACCGCCGCAGCGTCGTCCGCCGTAAACTCCTCCACCTTGGACGAGATGTTCATCGAGCAGAACTTCGGCCCGCACATCGAGCAGAAGTGGGCATCTTTGAACCCTTCCTGCGGCAGCGTCTCATCGTGATACGCCTGCGCCGTTTCCGGATCCAGCGACAGCTCAAACTGCCTCCGCCAGTCGAACTTATACCGCGCGCGCGACAACTCATCGTCGCGATCGCGCGCCCCCGGCCGGTGCCGCGCAATATCGGCCGCATGGGCCGCAATCTTGTATGCAATCAGCCCCTGCTTCACGTCTTCCTTGTTCGGCAGGCCCAGGTGCTCCTTCGGCGTCACGTAGCACAGCATCGACGCGCCATACCAGCCAATCATCGCCGCCCCGATCGCCGATGTGATGTGATCATAGCCCGGCGCGAAATCCGTTACCAGCGGTCCCAGCGTATAAAAAGGAGCCTCGTAGCACAGCTCCTTCTCCTTCTCCACCTGCATCTGGATCTGGTCCATCGGGATATGACCCGGACCCTCGATCATCACCTGTACGTCGTAATCCCACGCGCGACGCGTCAACTCGCCCAGCGTCTTCAACTCCGCAAACTGCGCCTCATCGGACGCATCGGCCAGCGACCCCGGCCGCAGCCCGTCGCCCAGCGAAAAGCTCACATCGTGCTTCTGAAAGATCTTGCAGATATCGTCGTAGCACTCATACAGGAAGTTTTGCTTGTGGTTCTTCACCATCCATTCGGCCAGAATCGACCCGCCACGGCTCACAATGCCCGTCACCCGTTTGGTGGTCAGCGGGACGTATTGAATCAGCACACCAGCATGGATCGTCATGTAATCCACGCCCTGCTCGGCCTGTTCCTCAATCACTTCCAGCATCACGTTGCGGTTCAAGTCCTCTACCCGCCGCACGCGCGAAAGAGCTTCGTAAATCGGCACCGTGCCGATCGGAATCGGCGAGTTGGCGATAATCGCCTTTCGGATCATCGGAATGTCGCCGCCGGTTGACAGGTCCATCACGGTGTCGGCCCCGTACTTGACCGAATACCGCAGCTTTTCCAACTCCGCTTCCACGTCCGAAGTCGTGGCGCTGTTTCCGATATTGGAGTTGATTTTACATGTGGACGCCACGCCAATCGCCATCGGCTCCAACATGCCGTGGTTAATATTGGCCGGGATGATCATCCGCCCGCGAGCCACTTCGTCGCGAATCGTTTCCGCGCTTAGCCGCTCTCGCCGCGCGACATACTCCATTTCGCCAGTAATTATGCCCTTGCGAGCATAATGCATCTGCGTCCGGACCGCGTCGCCAGCGCGCGCGGCCACCCACTCACTTCGGATTCCCATGCGGACCATTATCTCATTCGTTATAGTTGAGTCATGTTCCCCCGGATCTGGGCGGTTTTGACGCTGTGCGGGCTCTCGGCGTTCGGCGTCGACGGCATCAAACCCGACGAATATCGCCAGCGTCGCGACAAGGTCCGCGAGCGGCTCGCTAAGGATAAGGGAATTCTCGTCCTCTACGGCGCGAACGAAGATGAGCGCGGCGATCTCCGCAGCCGCTTCTTCCAGGAAGCCAATTTCTACTACCTGACCGGCTGGACCGAACCGGGCGCCCGCCTGCTCTTAACCCCAACGAACGAGTACCTCTTCCTTCCGCCCCGCAACGAGGTCAAGGAACGCTACACCGGCCGCAAACTCGTCCCCGGCGATCCCAACACCACCGGCGTCGCCCACCTCCTGTCCCTGAAACAGTTCGAATTGACGCTCTTCCAGAGCCTGGAAACCGCCGAAAAAGTCTTCGCCCTCATTAGTCCCGGCAGGCCCTCCCCCCTCCGGCGCCTCACCGGCGCCCGGGCCATCGAGAGCGCCGCCTCGCTGATCTTCCCCCTCCGCCAGGTCAAGTCGCCCGCTGAACTCGCCCTCATCCAGCACTCAGCCGATGTCTCCATCGCCGCCCACAAGGCCGCCTGGCAGCGCGCCGCCTCCGGTCTCTTCGAATACCAGATCGGGGCCACCATGATGAATGTCTATTTCGAAGCCGGTTGCGAGCGGAGCTCCTACCCGCCCATCATCGGCTCCGGTCCCAACTCCACCATCCTCCACTACAACCGCAACGACCGGCGTATGGACTCCGGCGAAGTCCTCCTCATGGATGTCGCCGGCGAATGCTCCATGTACGCTGCCGACATCACCCGCACCATCCCCGTTAACCGCAAGTTTTCCGATCGCCAGCGCGAGATATACAACATCGTTCTCGGCGCCCAAAAAGCCGCCATCGCCGCCATCAAGCCCGGTATGCGCCTCGCCAAGGACACCGAAAACAGCCTGCACAAAATCGCCTTCGATTACATCAACACGCACGGCAAAACTCTCAAAGGCGAGCCGCTGGGCAAGTACTTCACCCACGGCCTCGGCCACCACGTCGGCCTCGACGTCCATGACCCTGGCGCGCCATCCCAGCCTCTCGAAGCCGGCAACGTCATCACCATTGAGCCCGGTATCTACATCCCCGAGGAAAGCCTCGGCGTCCGAATCGAGGACATGCTCCTCGTTACCGAAACCGGCTCCAGGCTCCTCACCGGCGCCCTGCCATCGGAGCCCGAGGCCATTGAGAAAATCCTCAATGACCGCAAGCGGTAAGGCCCAATACTGGCTCGCCGTCGCCGCTGCCGGCCTCTTCGCCCTGGTCGCCAGTTGGACCCCGCTCGCCAGCCAGATCGACAACTACGCCGCCGATTGGCTCTTTCGCGTCCACCGCCCTCAACCCTGGCAGCCCGAGTCCGCGATCCTCGCCCTTGATGAAGACTCCTACGAACTCACCCAGGGGGTCCGCAACCTTCGCTCCAAACTCGCCGAGGCTATCGCCATCGTCGCCCGCGCAAACCCGAAGGTGATCGCCCTCGACGTCGTGCTCGTTGACGCCGGTCAAGGTGATGAGGATACGCAACTCGCCCAGGCCCTCGGCCAGGCCGGCAACGCCATCCTCCCTTGCGAGCTTCTTCCCGGATCGCGCTGGAAGCTCCCCCAGCCCATCTTTCTTGAGGCTACGAAATCCCTCGGCCATGTCCACGCCGAACCCGACGCCGACGGCATGAGCCGCCATATGCCGCTCGAAAAAACCGGTGACCGCCAGCGCTACTGGGCCCTCTCCCTCGAAGCCTTCCGCCGCGCCAAGGGAACTCAAATCACCGAGTCCCCCGACGGCCTCGACCTCGCCGGCCTCCTCATTCCCGCCGCTCGTGACACCGGCCGGCTCTTGAGAATCCGCTATCTGCCACCGGATGCCGGCGGCCAGTCGCGAATCCCGCAAGTCACACTCCAGGAGGTCTTGAAGAATCCCGCCTCCGCCAACGCCTTCCGCGACCGGATCGTCTTCGTCGGCGCCACCGCTCAATCGGCCACCCGCGACCGCATGATGACGCCCTACAACACCACCCGCCCTATGCCCGGCGTCGAGATCCACGCCCACGCGTACGAGACGCTGGCCCAGGGGCGGTTCTTTTCCGACGCCTCGCCGTCCCTAGTCTTCCTAATCGCCATCGCCTTCATCGCCATCGCCGGCGGGCTCTTCCTCCACTGGTCCGGCACCCTCGCCTACGCTCTCGGCGCCTGCCTCCTCCTGACCGGCCACGCCCTTCCCCATCTCTTCTTCTTGAACGGAGTCATCTTCCCCTACGTCGCGCCGGTAGCCACCGCCTGGGTCGCCGTCACCTGCGCCGCCGTCTTCCAATATTTCCGTACCCGCGAACAGCTCGCCGACACCGAAAGCGAGCGAGCCCGCTACCAGGAAGCCATCCAGTTCGTCACTCACGAGATGCGCACCCCATTGAGCGCCATTCAGGGCTCCAGCGAGCTCATGAACCGCTACAAGCTCAGCGAAGAAAAACAAAAGCAGCTCTCCCAGCAGATCCACACCGAATCCAAACGGCTCGCCGGCATGATTCAGACTTTCCTCGACGTCGAACGCTTATCCGCCGGCCAGATGAACCTGAAGAAGGAGCCCTTCGAAATCGCCAACATTGTCACCACTTGCGTCGATCGGGTCCGCCCCCTCGCCGATCGCAAATCTATCGGCATCGACCTCGCCGAATGCGTCCCCGCTACCGTTCAAGGCGATCGCGAACTTATGGAGTATGCCGTCTATAACCTCCTGACCAACGCCGTCAAATACTCGCCGGCCGAAACCCGTGTTAACGTAAGCGCGTCTTTACAAGAGGGACTGCTCAGCGTAGCGGTCCAGGATCAAGGCATCGGAATGAGCGCGGAAGAACTCAAGAAAATCGGCCAGAAGTTCTACCGGACCTCCAAAGCGGAACAGTCCGGCGAGGTCGGCACCGGGATCGGCCTTTCCATCGTGCAGCAGATTATCAACCACCACGGCGGGCGCCTGAAGGTTACCAGTTCCCCTGGGAAGGGTTCCTGCTTTACGATGTTAATACCGGCACTAATTTCCCCCGCATCCGTTATGCCGGAATCGGAGACGTAAGATTGCAACGTTTGCTCGTTGTTGAGGACGATAACGCTGTTCGGAACAATATCGTCACTTGTTTAGAACTCGAAGGATTTGACGTGGATGCCGTCGGCTCTACCCGCGAAGCCCTCGCTAAGTTACAGGACGGGAGTTACCCAATTGTCCTGTCGGATATCTATTTGGACGAACGAACCGGGCTGGACGTACTGAACGCCGCCAGGTCATCGAATCCCGGCTGCGCCGTGATCCTCATGTCCGGCCGCGGCTCGATGGAGACGGTGATGGCCGCCACGCGCGGCGGAGCCTTTGATTATCTGGCTAAGCCGTTCGACCTCGAGGACATGGTCGACAAGATCCGCAAGGCCGAGGCTTCGCTCACCGAAGCCGAGGAAAAGGAGTCCCGGATTGACGACATTCCCGATACCGAGATGATCGGGTCCTCGTCGCTGATGGTTGAGATTTTCAAAGTGCTCGCCAAGGTCGCGCCGACCGATGCCACGCTGCTGATCGAGGGCGAGACCGGGACCGGCAAGGAACTCATCGCTCGGATGATCCACCGCTACTCGCGCCGGGCTGAAAAGCCGTTCGTCGCTGTCGATTGCGGCTCAATCCCTTCGTCGCTTCTGGAGAGCGAACTCTTCGGCGCTATGAAGGGGTCGTTCACGGGCGCCGACCGCGACCGGGTCGGCGTCTTCGAATCGGCCAACCACGGGACCATCTTTCTCGACGAAATCGGGGACATCGACCTTAACTTCCAGGCCAAGCTGTTGCGGGTTCTGCAGGAACGGGAGATCCGGCCGCTGGGCTCGCCGCGCGGCAAGGCCATCGACGTCCGCATCGTCGCCGCCACGAACAAGAACGTCCGCCAACTTGTGGAGCAGGGGAAGTTTCGCGAAGACCTTTGGTTCCGCCTGGATGTGGTCCGCGTCGAAATGCCCGCCCTGCGCGAACGTCGCGGCGACGTTCCGCTTCTGGCGCAGACCTTCCTGGACCGCTACAACGAACGCTATACGACCCGCGCCATCCTCACTGATAGTGGGGTCAAGGCGCTCGACTCCTACACCTGGCCAGGCAACGTCCGGCAACTCCAGCACTTGATGGAGCGGCTGGTCATCCTCGCCCCGCAGGGCCGGATCGACGAGACCGCGGTTACGGATTCCATCGCCGAAAGCGAAGGCAAGGACAACGCGGGCGAGACGCTGGAAGACGCTAAGACCGAGCAGATTCGCAAAGTGCTCGCCGCCACCGGCGGCAACAAGAGCAAGGCGGCGAAGATCCTCGGCATCGAACGCAAAACCCTCTACCGCCTGATTGACCGCTTCGGGCTTGACAAATAAACCTGAAATGCTCACTCGCCGACACGCGCTCCTGGCTCTGTCCGCCGCCGGGTGCTCTCCCAAATCCGACCCAATGAAAGCCATCGCCGAGCGATACGTCAAGCTCATCCTGGGGATCGGCCACCACGATCCGAACTACGTGGATGCCTACTACGGTCCGCCGGAGTGGAAGCCAGCCAAGGCGCCGATCGAATCGCTCGCCACCGAGGCCAGTTCGCTGGTCGATGCGATAAACGGCCAGGTGGGCGGGGACGCCTACCGCCATAATTACCTGTTGATCCAAACCCGCTCAGCCGGTGCGCGGATTCAACTGCTGCGTGGCGAGAAATTCTCGTTCGACAAGGAAGCCCTCGCGCTCTATGAGGTCGACCCGCCAGCGGTAAGCCTCGCGGCCCTGGAAACGGCCCGCGCCGACATCGACAAGGCCCTGCCCGGAACGGGTTCGCTTGAAGCGCGGTTCGCCAAGTTCGATGCCCGCTTCAACATCCCCGCCGCCAAGGTGGACGCTACTTTTAAGGCCGCCCTGGCTGAAGCCCGGACGCGGACCAAGAAGTGGATTCCAACGCTCCCGGCCAACGAGTCGTTTGACATCGAGTACGTCAAGGGTAAATCCTGGAGCGCTTACAACTGGTACAAGGGAAACGCCCGCTCGGTCATTCAGGTCAATATCGACCTGCCGATCAACATCGACCGCATCCTCCACCTCGCCTGCCACGAAGGCTACCCGGGCCACCACGTCTACAACGCGCTGCTGGAGGAGAAGCTGGTAAAGGGCAATGGCTGGAACGAGTACAGCGTCTATCCGCTCTACAGCCCGCAGTCCTTCATCGCCGAAGGCACCGCCGATTATGGCGCCAGCCTCGTGATCCCGAGCGACGAGCGATTGGCGTTCAAGCGCGATGTGCTGTTCAAGGCGGCCGGTATCGCTCCCTACCTCGCCGCCGAGCAGCACGAGATTCTCAAGCGGGTTCGTTCGTTACGATTTGCTCCGATCCAAGCGGCCCGAGCTTACCTTGACGGCGTCAAGACCGCCGCCGAGACTATCGAGTACCTCGAACGCTACACCCTGCAACCGAAGGGTTTCGCTGAACGCCGGATCAAGTTCTTTGACGAGCACCGCAGCTACATCATCAACTACAGCTACGGCGAGGAAGTCGTTGCTAACTGGGTGGCCAAGACCGCCGGCCAGGACCTTGCCGCGCGCTGGAAGGCATTTACCGAGGTCCTGAGCTCTCCGCGCACTCCGGCGAATCTGCTGTAGCCGGCTTATCGATCCGGAAGGCGTAAAAACAGGCGCTCCACCGCCTTAACGGCGTGCGGCCGAAGGCGGCGAAGAGAGTCAGCAGGCCGCGCGCGATGCCATCGCCGCGGCGGCCGAGCGTGCGCTCCAGAAGCTGGAATAGCAGGGTCGAGATCACCCGCGGGTTGTGGATAAGCCAGGCGGGTTCGCCGGCGGTGAGACCGGAGGCGCGGAGTTGGGCCGCCAGCGTATACGGGTGGGGGGTATATCCCAGCGGGAAGGGTGCCCAACGCCGGCGGGTGAGCCAGCGCAGCAGCGGGTACATTGGATTGCCCGGGTTGTCGAGGGTGAGGATCATGCGGCCGCCGGGCCGGAGAAGGCGCGTCAGTTCGGCCAGGGAGGCGATGAATTCGGCTTCGGTATCGAAGTGGTCGAGGGTGGAGTTGGAGAGGATCAGGTCGATGGAGCCGGACTTGAAGCCCAACTGGCGGACGTCCGCTACAGCGGTAAGCAGCCGGTCCGGGAACCGGCCGCGCGCCTTTCGCGTGGTGGCCTGGGAGCGGTCCATCCCGACGAGGAGGGTTCCCGGCGGGAACGCGACGGCGAAGTAGGCGTCATCACCGAAGGCCTCCTCGAAGAGGTCGGTTTTCAGGACGCTTTTAGGCGCCAGGCCGGTGGTCCAACGAGCGATGAGGTCTAGATGGACCTGGCGCTTCTGAAGTGCCACGGCGGGGTGGAGATACCAACTGGCGGCGCGCTTTTGGCCGACGCTCTCCCATACGTTGGACTCCACGTCAGAAGGCCCAGCGGAGAACCAGTTGCAGTTGGCGAGAGGAGGTCACGGTCTCGGTGATCCGCCCGGCCGATCCAACGCGCTGGCCAGTGCTGGCGAACAGGCTCAGGGCCGAGGGCTGTTGGAAGTTAGGGCGGTTGGCGGCGTTGAAGACTTCGCCGCGGGCCAGCAGGCTATGGCGCTCGGAGATCCGGAAGCGGCGTTGCACGGAACCGTCGATTGTGGCCAAGCCGGGGCCGATAATGATGTTGCGGCCGGAGTTGCCGAAGTAACCCGCGCGCGGAAGCAGAAAAGCCGCGGGGTCGAAGTAGCGGTCCGGGGAGCCGAAAACCTGAACCGGGCCGCCGGCGAGGTCCGGACGCTGCCCTAAGTCTCCTGTCGATCCGCTAGCCAGCAGGCGGACGCGATCGAACCCGGTGCGCGGGTTGAAGGGAGAGCCGGTCTGGGCCTGGGTCAGACCGCTAATCTCCCACCCTCGCAGCCAGCGGTTCACTGACGGCAGCATCCAGGAGAAGTTCATTCCGAAGACGTGGCCGATGTGGTAGTCCGAGAGGCCGCGGTTGACGCGGTAGTCGAACATGTTGGGGACGAAGTCGGTGGCGAGGTAGTCACGGAGGAGGCCGGTGGAGGAGTTGTCGATGGTTCTAGCCCAGGCATAACGGGCCTGGATGCGGAAGCCGCGCTGCAGCCGCCGGTCGATGCTGGTAACAAGCGCATGGTGGTTGAGATCAAACTGCGAGCGGGTAAGAGAGATTCGGTCGAGCGCCGGGTTCATACGGACCGCGCCGGCCGGGAAGAAGAGCTCGCCATTGGCGTCACGGACGGGGCGCGCGGGGTTTACGCTACCTACGAAGCCCTGCATGTGAATACCTCGGGTGCGGACGTAGCGCACATGGAGCAAAGTGCGGCTGTCCAACTGGCGCTGGATCGCGGCCTGAAATTGGAAGACGTAGGGCTGGACGGCATCGTAGTCGATAGTGTCGAGAGCGGGGAGGGAGGAGTCCTGCTCGGCGGCTGGCAGCATGTTCGGGAAGGGCGGGTTGAGGACGGAGACGCGACGGTAGTTTGGGCCGCCCATGCTGCGCGAGGGGGTCATGTTGGAGGTGGCCAGGACCTCGTAGAAGAGGCCAGCTCCAAGGCGGAAGGCGGTTTTGCCGTCGCCGGCGGGGTCCCAGGCGAGGCCGGCGCGCGGGGCGAAGTTACCGAACGAGGGGTTGCGGTAGAGCTCGTAAGTGGGTTCGACCTTGGCGGTCTCGATGGGAAGCGACAGCCGGGCCGAGCGGCCGCGGGTTTCGCGAATGGCACTATAGGGCTCGTAGCGGACGCCGGCACTGAGGCTCAGATGGCGGTTGACCCGGTAGTCGTCCTGGAAGAAGAGATGATAGATGTTCTGGCGCATCATGATGGCGCTTGCGGCGCCGGGCAACAGAACCTCGCCGCTACGGGCGCGGCCCATCAGGAACTGAGAGAGCGACTCAAAGGTGTAGCTGCCTACTTCGGCGGAGCCGCTCTGGCGCGGGCTCTGCACCCAATGCATACCCCCGCCGGCCTTAAGGGCGTGCGCGCCGGCAGTGATGGAGACCTGGTGGGAGAACTGGACGTCATTATTGGTGAGCCTCTGCGGAGATGTGCGTGGCCGTGCCGTCCCTAACTCGCCGAGACTGGTGACCTGGATGGTCCCCATCGTTTTACCGGGTACGAAGCGGAGGCTTTCGGGCACGCCGGGGGAGTCGGCTATATTGCGGTTCCAGATGCGGCTGAGGCCGAGCCGGAACTGGTGCACGGTCCGCGGCGACTGCACCCATTGGGTGTCGAAGTTGAGGATATGGTAGCGGCTCTGGAAGGCGAAGTCCCAGAGCGCGAACGGATCGGCGGTGGCGGAATCGGCCGTGTCGAAAACGTAGCGGGCGCTATGGCGGAGGCGCTCGGTGTGCAGCCAATCCGTCTTGCCGGAGAAGTAGTGTTCAGTGGTCACGGTGGGCGGGGCCGAGGTGTAGTTGCCGGTGCCGTCGCCGAAGTCCTGGCCGTTGGGCAAGGGATAGAGCGCCAGGTAGGGGCGGACGGCCGGATTGACGGGAACGACGGTGGTCCCGCCGCCCGGGGCCGGCAGCAGGCCGAGGCGGGCGTTGGCGTTGGGCACGGTGACGTTCTGGGAGCGGGAAACCGACTCGCGCAGCGATTCGTAGTTGGCAAGCACGAAGAGCTTGTTGGAGCGGATGGGACCGCCGACGAGGCCGCCGAACTGGTTGCGGCGGAAGGCCGGGATGGGGCTATCGAGGGCATCGAAGAAGTTTTTGGCATCCATAGCGGAATTACGAAGGTATTCGTAGGCGCTGCCGTGCCAGGCGTTGGAGCCGGACCTGGAAACGGCGGTCATGAGGCCGCCGGCCATGCGCCCATACTCGGCGCTGAACGGGCTGGTGACGAGGGATATCTCCTCGATGGACTCGACCCCGAGGGAGCGCGCGGCGGCGCTGGCCGGCGCATTGCCGGTGGAGTCCGCAGAGTAGATCCCGTCGATGCGGATGGCGTTCTGGTTGGGCCGGGCGCCATTCACGGAGAAGCGCTGCCCTTGGCCGTAGGTGAGCGCCGAGTGGGATGCGCCCGTAGGCATGGTAATGCCGGGCTGCTGCTGGGCCAGCTCGAAGATATCGCGGCCGTTCAGAGGGAGCGATTGCAGCTTGTCCTTGGAGAGCGATAGGCCCCAGGAGGAGGCGCTGGCGGTGAGAAGCGTTGCTTCGGCGTGCACTTCGACGGATTGCTGGGTGGTACCGATGACCAACTGGGCGGGGACGCGCAGCGTCTGGCCGGCCGTCAGGGTGAGACCGATGCGCTTTTCTGTCCGGAAGCCCTTGGCGGCGATTTCGAGCGAGTAAGAGCCGGGGGGAAGTCCCGGGACGTTGAAGTAGCCGGCGGCGTCGCTTTCGGCGTGCCGCCGCTCGCCGGTGGCGTCGGCGAGGATCTCCAGCAGGGCGCCGGCGACGGCCTGTTGGCTCGGGTCGACGACTACGCCGTCGAGCGTTCCAGTAGTCTGCGCGGCCAGAGGGAGAGTCGCAGTCAGGAAACAGAGAATAACGGGTAATTTCATGTACGGACCTCCCAGGGAGCGATCCTTTTTTCCAGGAACGTGATGAGCTGCATGGCCGAGACACCCATGCCGGCGCAGAGAATTATCGATGCGTACAACTGGTCCATGCGGAATGCCTGGCCGGCGAGCCAGATGAGGCTTCCGAGGCCGACCTGGGCGGTCAACATCTCGGCGCCGATGACGAGGACCATGGCGCTACCCACGGCGATACGCAGAGAGGTGAAAATCTGGGGGAGGCAGGCCGGCACGTAAACGGTGCGGATGAGCATCCAGCGGCCGGCGCCATAGCCGCGGGCGAGTTCCACCAGGCGAGGTGGTACGCTGCGGGCGGCGTCCATGCTATGGAGCGCGGTGACGGCGATGCAGGCGGCCAGAGACGGGAGTTCGTGGCTGGCGTCGCCGATGCCCAAAAGGGCGAAGGCCAAGGGCAGGAGGGCCATTTTCGGGGTGGAGTGAAGAGCGCGGAGGATCGGCTCGAGGACCGCTCCGGGGACCTTCCATATGGCGATGGCAACGCCGAGGGCGACGCCAATCAACGAGCCGAGGAAGAACGAAACCCCGAGGCGGGCGAGGGTGGCACCGAGGTGGCGGGCGAGATCGCCGCCGCGCCACATGCGGGCGTAGGCGGCAGGCAGAGCCGAGGGGGCGGTAACGAGAAGCGGGTTCACCCACTCCAAACGAACCGACAGTTCCCAGGCGCCGAGCAGCAGGCAAAATCCGATCGCGGCGTGGCGCCAGGAGGCGGTCATGCTCCCGCTTCCTTTGCCAGATCGAGGTCCACAATGCCGGCACCTTGCACCGGCACATCAATGTATTGCTTGCGCAGCGCCCAATCGGCGTATCGCTGCATCTGCTCGATATTGACGGCGCCGCGCGGCACAGCCGAGTCACGGCAGGACGCACGGGACGCGGCGGGATCGAGTCCGCTTTTCTCGGCGAGTTCGTCGTAGTTCCTGGGAGTCTTTCCGGCGGCGAACTCGCGCGAGCTCTTCATAAAGGCCCGTAGAAACGCTCGTCCGACAGCGCGCTCCGGACCGCGCAGGGCGTTGCCACAGAGGATAAACGAAAATTGGAACCCTGGTTCGCAGCGCGCCATGGCGGGAAACAGGGCGGCTCTTTTCCCCAACTCGCCTTGGGCGTTGGGAGAGTAGGACATGGTGAAGACGCCATCGATTTTGCCGGCCGCCAGAGCTCCCAACGCCTCGCTGGACCGGAGAATTACGCCTTCGATGTCGGTTGGGGAGAGCCCGCCGGTTTTGGCAAGGGTCTCCAGCCCAAACTCGGTGAGCGAGCCGCGGTTGGAGTAGGCGATTTTCTTGCCCTTCAACTCCCGCAGGTCGGCGAGGCCGCCCGGAAACGATTTTTTCAGTCCGTAAATGCTTCCCCAGGTGGAGCAGCCAGGTTTGATGGCCTCGCGAGCGAAGACTACGCGGATGCCCGCCGACTGGGCCGATGGCGTCAGAAGCGCCGGGGAGAGGCTGCCCACATAAAGGTCCATTTTTCCCGAGACGAGCGAGGGAATGAGAGCGGGACCGCTTTGGATGGATGTCGCCTCCAGGGTCATGCCGGCTTCACGGAGATAGCCGAGCTCTTCGGCCAGGCTAACGGAGGCGGAAGCGGCCAAGGTCTGGGCTATTCCTATGCGCACAGTTCGCAGGGGAGCGCTGGGTTCCTGGCGCCGGGCGCAGGCCGAGAGAGCGGCGGCCGCCGTTGTGATCCATGCCCGTCTATCAAACGACATTGGTTTTTTCCCTTACCCTGTTCGCTTCGCCGATGAAGCGGATACTCGGCACCTTTCCGGTGGGCGTAGCGACCGGTTCTTCCAGCCGAATGGAGAATCCATCGGTGTACGACCATACGCGTGCGGAGAGGTGCCCTCCATAGAGAGTGCGTAATTCTGAAAAAAAGTGCTCACGAAGCGCGGCGATATCCCGCGCGCCGGTGCGGGGGCTGACACGGAGCACCATTTGTGTTTGCGAACCGGCCTCTTCCTCGGAAAGCTGATAGTCACCGGCGATGCCGCCGAAGCGGCGGGGCATCCGCTCTTCGAGTAACGCCATAAGGTCCTGGGCCTGGACGGTCATGCCCTGGCCGGTGACCTTGCTATAGCTGAAGATATCGCGCACTTCGGTGGTGAACCCGGCCCTGGAGAAGACGCAGCCGCACCGGGCCGGCAGAATGGTCACGGTGTCGTCCATTTCCAAATTGATGAGAATATTCGGCGTGAATGTCGCCGCGTTGGTGGCATAAAGGGTGCCGCGGCCGGTGTTATCCGGGCTTGCGGTGAAAAGGCAGTTGGTATCGTCGATCAGATGGACACGGTTGCCGTCGCGCATGGCATGGCAGCCGAATCCGATGGCGCTGAGCTCGGCCGCGTGGTACTGGGCGATCATCACGGCGCCGGCGGCTTCGATGACCTCGCGTTTACCGTCGGTCAACGGTTCGCCACTCACATTGAATATCGTTCCCGAAATATCCATGCCGGCGTCGAGAGCAGCCCTGGCGGTCCGGGCGGCAAAGCTGACCGAGGAGCGGACGTGAACGGGACGGCGGCGCCGGGCGGCGGCGAGATAGCGGGCGACGGGGAGGAAGCCGTCATCCCCAAGGAACTCTGGGAATGGAATGGGGCTCCCGATGGCAAACGCCTGTGCACAGATAAAGCGGGTGATGGCCTTGTAGGCATGGCCTTTGCCGCCATCGACGGCCGGGGCGAACCACTTGGAAATAGGCGCGCCGAGGCGCCGGTGGCGGGCCAAATGGACCAGCGGCCAGGAGGAAGGGAGGATGGAACCGAGGAGCACGCACTCGCGGTCCTTGAGTCCGAATTCCTCAATATTAAGGCCGTAGTAGCCTTCGACGTGCCGGACCAAGGCCAACCCCTTCTCCACTTGAAAGCGCTTGCCGCCGCTACCGCTGGTAAAGGTTTTGATCCTGCCTCGGCCGACGGGATTGACAAATCCGCCGGATTCCACGGGAAACTGTTTTCCGCCGCGAACGATCTCCTCGCGGCCGCGGAACTCAGCATTGGTAATATAAACGCCGGCGGCGAGGAGGCCGCGGAGAGTGAGCTCAAGGCCGTCGCGGGCGACCTGGGTCCGGAGGTCGCCGAGTTCGCAGCCTGCCCAGGCGAATAGCCGCTGATAAATATGTCCGGGGGTTCCCAAGGCGTACTCGGCGAGGGTCAGGAAGTTGGCCTCGCGCCGGCTTCGTTGGCGGCGGACGGCTTCGTAGCAATCCTCAGGGCGCTTGGAAAGCTGGAAGGCCGCCACTCCCGCGGCGGTTTCCAGATACTGTTTCGCCTCAGACCACATGTTCAGCTACCCAGTGGTGACCGAGCTGGGCGTGCAGCAGACGCTTCAACTCCAGAAATTCGTCGGTCAACGTTAACGAAAATGGACGGGGGTACGGAAAGGGGACGGCCACTTCGGCCAGGACCTGGCCGGGTGCTTCGCTGAAGACCAGAATTCGCTGGCTCAGCAGAATGGCCTCCTCGACATCGTGGGTGACAAAAAGGACCGGTGTGCGTTCGGTCTCCCATAGACTGAGCAGCTCGATTTGCAAGGTGGCACGCATCTGGGCGTCGAGGGCGGAGAAGGGCTCGTCCATGAGCAGCATGCCGGGGTTACTGAGGAATGCGCGGGCGACGGCGATTCGCTGCTTCATACCCAAGGAGAGCTCATGGGGCCAGGCGTTCTGGCGCCCCTGGAGCCCCAATCGGTTCAGAAGTTCGATCGCCCGCCGTTGGCGTTCCGGCCTGGCGATTCCCTGCATCCGCATGCCATAGGCGGCATTGTCGATTGCGGTCATCCAGGGGAATAGATTGTGTTCCTGGGCGACCATGGCGATGGGACGGCCGGAAATCTCGTTAATGCGCCGGATTTCGCCGGCGGTTGGCGTCAACAGCCCGGAAATCAGGCGCAGGAGCGTGGTCTTTCCGCAGCCACTCGGTCCTACGATTGATAGAAACTCACGCTCGCCGGTGGAGAACGAGAGATTGCTGACGACACGAAAACTGCGACCATCGCGCTCCATTCGGATTTCGACGCCGTTACAACTGACACGCATGGTGGGGTGTGAACTATTTTAACCGTATCGGCCGGGAGTGCACCTCTGATTGTCTACAACGCTGAAAATGAACGAGAAATAATCTTGCTCCGTTACCCCCCAACGGGTGTATTCTCTAAGTGGAAATACGCCCCGCGACCCGCGCTTCATATTCCTTCATAAAACAGCACGGGCCACCTGGCGAGACCGTTCGGCCTCATAACGTACCTAAGGCACCGACCCAAGGAGGTCTCCCCATGTTTGATAGCCTCGATGAAACGATGAAGAAGGACGCCAAAGAACAGTCGTCAAACTCTGAACGGATGATGCTTTGGCTCGCAGTTGCCGCCGCCAGTGTGCTTGTTTTCGGCGGTTTATACTTCGGAGTCCGGGTAATTGGCTAAGGCCGATAGCTACCAGGCTTCGGCCGCCATCTGAGACATAACCTTTTTGACTGTCGCTGCATAGCCAGGGTTCTGGTTATTAGGGGTGGGGTGTGCCTTCGAGCGACACTCCATCGCGGGACGATGAATTCACCCACGATTCGGGTTTGGCGGAAATGCCGGGCTGAATAATGGGGAATTTGTGTTCGTATTCATCGCCAGAACGTAACGCGCAAGACAAAGTCTGAAAACCAGGATGACAAGCTTGGCGATCGGTGTTCCGGTTTAGTTCGAAATGGAGAAGTCGTTCTCCCGGTAAGGTAATGGAGAGAACGCATGAACATGAAGGGGTAACGTAAGGGTTTCTGGCATAACCCACGTCAGAACCTCGCCCTGCTCTGCCGTGAGCCAGTTCCCGACACGGACCCCAATCCGGCGGACTCCTTTGACGCGTCGGATTCCGGCTGCCAGTTCCGCGCTGAGCAGTCCGTCAACCTTGATGCCCGCCAGAGTCGCGTGGACCACGAAAGCGTAGAATGAAATGAGGAGACCAGCCATGGAGGTCACACTGCCAGCCGATTTGAAAAAGCAGGTCGAGCAAGAAATCGCCAGCGGGCGATACCAGAGCCGCGATGAGCTGATCGAACAGGCTGTCAGGCAGTTCCTCGACGAGCGTCGGCGTGGCGAACGGCGGCTCGATGCGCTCCGTAGAATCGGTCAGGCCGTCGATGAAGGCGGTCTGTATGAGCGAGTGCTGATCCCCGACCAGAAATGACGGGCCCACCGCTCGTCGTCCTCGACGCCTGCGTTATCGCCAATTTCTCCCTCTGCGACACCCTGCTGCGCCTTGCCGAGCCGCCGCGACTGTATGAGCCGAAGTGGTCAGAGGAGATCATTCGCGAGACAGCGCGTACGCTGGAATCGAAGCTTGGATGGCCGAGTTCTCTGACGCATCATCTCGAGGCTGAGCTGCGCACCCATTTCGGAGAGGCGTGGATCAGCAGCTACGAACCGTTGATTCCGCGGATGGCCAACGACGAAAAGGATCGCCATGTCTTGGCGGCCGCGGTCCACGGTGAAGTGCCCATAATCGTTACCTTCAACCTGCGCCACTTTAGGAGGGAGCACCTCAATCCGTGGGGCATCCGCGCGCTGCACCCGCAGTCCTTCTTGATCGAGATCTTCCGCCAGGAAGAATCGGTAGTAATGAAGAAACTGGAACAACAGGCCGCCGACCGCAGCCGCAGCGTGCGTCAACTTCTCGATATTCTGAACGCCACGGTGCCCGACTTCGTGGCCATGGTTTCGGGTGCAATAGCTACCAGGCTTCGGCCGCCATCTGAGACATCACCTTTTTGACTGTCGCTGCATAGCCAGGGTTCTGGTTATATGCATAGAGTTTGCCTTCGAGCGACTTCCCGCGGTAGGACGGTGAGTTCGCCAGTCGCTCGGCCACCACGTGAATGCCGGCCTGGATGGACGGGAACTTGCGTTTGCACGAGTCCCAGCCGAATACGTTGTTGTTCATGTATGCCTTGCCACCGCTGCTTTCGACGAGCGCGAGGCTCGGAAGCAGACGCCAATCCAGTTGGTGGCGGTCGGCGGCGGCGACGAACTCGCCCGCATATTTTTCGACAGGGCAGTGACGTTTTTTGAAGTACGCCTTGATTCTACGGAACCGGGAGTCCTTGGTGTAGAGCCGTTCGGGAGGCACTTCGGCGGGTAGATTGACGGCCGGAGTGATCGCAATAGTACACATCACCAATCCTTTGGTTATCCATCGTTTCAAAATCTATTACCTCGTTTGTTCGGGGGGATTGCCGGTCGATTATGGGAGCCGGCGGATGGTAAATCGTTACCTGGGGTCGAAGGGTTGACGTGACCCTATAAGGAAAATTTACAGGTGGGTCATGTCTCGATTATACCAAACGGACCGGGCGAGGACCGTCGGTTTACATTTGTTACGGAACGATCGACAAGGGAACGCGGCGAACCTCAAATTTCTGATTGGCGGGATCCACGACGGTCAACTGGCAGATGTAATCGCCGGGCTGGAGGCGCCCCAGGCGAACGGCGGACTCGAAGGCGAAGGCGCCGGTGCGGCCGGCGATCGGACGGAGAGGCTGCGACTGCCAGATCTGTTTCTTTTCGCGGAAGAGAGCGAGGCGAGCGGTGGAACCGGGGGCGTAGGTTTCGGAGAAGACGGTCATGACTTGCGGGCGGCGGAAGACGTGGGTGACGCTAGGAGCCAATTTTTTTCCATCCGAGATAAGTGGATTTAAGTTTTCCATTTTCTTCGGCTTGCCGGCGCTGCCGACGGCAGCGGCGAGGGTCTCCCGGCCGGTGCCGAGGACGAGGCTGCTGACGGCCGCGCCAGCGCCCGCGTCGAGGTCGGGCACCTTAAACCTGGCTTCGAACGTGCCAAGTTTGCCTTCCTGGTTCTCACGGACGAGTACCTTGATGCGGTATTCGCCGGGGGTGAGTTGGAACACGGCATCATAAAGAAAGCTCCGCTGGGCCAGCATCTCGGCGGCGCCGGCGGGGAGTTTTACTTTGATGGCATCGCGGAGACTGGCGACGGTACGGCCTTTGGAGTCTTTCACAGAGCCGAGGAAATCGAGGTCGGTTTTACCGGATTTGATCCCTACTTTGGAGCCAGGGATCTTGACGGCCATGGGTACGAAGTAGCGCCCCTTCTCCAGACGGAAGTAGAGAAGTTCGACGGCAAGGGGCAGTTCGGTGACGGGATTGCCGAGGCCCATGGCTTCGGAGAGCTGCTTCTCCTTGTCGGAAGAATCAAACTGGCGCCAGATTTTGTCGGAGTAATAGCCGGGGCGGTAATCCAGCTTTACTTCTTTTCGAGCGGGAATTTCCACGCGAATTTTTCGGTATTTCCCGTCTTTGGCGGTATTGGCGGAGTAGTAGGCGAGGGTGTAGTAGCTTTCGACGTCTTTCTGGGCGCTTTGGATGCCCAAGGTTAAGTCGTTCGAATCGAGGAGGGCGCGGCCGCCGGTATCGGCGGCGAGGGTGAAGAGGGTTTCCTGCTGGTCGTTGACCCGGTCGCGAGTCTGGCGCTGCTGGGAGCCGCTGAAAATACCGGTGCCGCCGGCTGCGCCTTTCGAGGCATCGCCGGCGGGAGCCATGGCGATCAGGCCGCGGGCGTCGATGGGGTAGAGAGCGACGCCGCCGCGGATGGCGGCGTTGACGGCAGCCTGGAGCTGGCTCTGGTTGTCCATGCCGTTTTTGGTGACGCCGGAAGAGAAATAGACGACCGCCTTTTTCTCGGGGATGGCGGCAAGATCTTTTGAGAGATCCTCGAGGGCGCCGAGCTTCTGATCGGTATTAAAGATGGCGAACTCGGTCTCGTCGGCGACCATGGCGGAGATGTCCTCGGTGACGTTTTCGAGGACGTCCTGGGCGGCGGGATCCTGCTCGACGCCGGAAGCGACGCCGAAGCTCTGCACGGTTTGAAGGAGGAGTTGGCGGTCCGCGGTGAAGTCGATGACTTTTTTGAGTTTGGTGGAGAAAGTGTAGAGCGCGATCAGGTCAGACGCGGTGACCTGTTTGGCGAGAAACTGTTCGGCGGCTTCTTTAGCTCGGATAAGGTCCATTTGCGGGAGGCTGGAGAGGTCGAAGAAGAGGACGAGCAGGCGCTTGTCGCGGTAGGAGGGGCGGGGGGGAGTGTTCGTGTCGTCGGGGAGGGTGAGAGGCGCGGGGGGAATGGAGGAGTTTTTAGGAATAGGGATGGGGGGAAGGAGATCCCTGCTGAGCTCCTGAAATTCAAAGACCGAGAGGGTGACGGGTTTGCCGTCTTCGAATACGCGGAAGTCGTCCCTGGTGAGTCCGGTGACGGGTTTGCCGTCCTTTGATTTGACGGTGACGTTGATGACGACCAGTTGGGCGCTGGTTTCGAATTTCAGTTCCTGGGAGAAAAGGGTTAAGGAGATCCAGAGGGCAGTCCGCTTTCGCATGTTAGAAACGGAGCCTCACGAGAGCCTGGACGGTGCGCATGGCGGCTGCGCCCTGGGCGAGGCCATAGTTGGAAGCGTTGACGACGGTTCCGAGAGTGGTAATGGATACGCGGTTGGTGACGTTGTTTGCTTCGAGGCGGAATTCGATGCGCCGGCGAGCGTCGCCCAGGCGGAAACCGCGGCCGACGGAGCCGTTGACGGAGAACAGGGCCGGTCCGGTAATGGTGTTGCGGCCGGCGTTGCCGAAGCGGCCGGCAGGGGGAAGGCCGAAGGCGGCGAGGTTGAAGTAACCTTGGCCGTCATCAATGTCGAGGCCGGTGGCGTCCGCGCGGCCACTGCCGATGCTGCCGGTGCCGGAAGCGTCCGAACGGTTGCCGAGAACGCGTGCGGTGAGGGGCGTGCCGCTGCAATAGGAAGTTCCGGCCATCAGGTTCCAACCGCGGCCGAGGGCAGAAAGCTTGCCGCCGCTGCGTTCGCGAATTGGCGATTGCAGGACCAGGTTCGTGGTTAGAGTATGGGTTGCGTTGAAGCTGGAGAGCCCGCGTTCGGCGCGGAGATTGGTATCGTCCTGCGCGACGGTGCCGCCGCCACCGCCGATGGAGCTGGCGTTATCGATAGACTTGCCGAAGGTGTAGTTGGCGTTGAAGGATACGTTGCGGGCGAAGCGGCGGGTGAAGCGGGCCTGCGCGGCGTGGAAGATGGAATTGCCTTCGGAGCTATCGAAGGTGAAACCGACGGCGTTGCCAATACGGCGGCGATCTTCGGCGGTGAGCTGGGAGCCGGGGGCGGCGCGGTTGGGCGAGCGCTGCATGTCCAGGCGGGTGCCTTTCGTGCCGAGGATGCCGATGTCAATGACGTAGGCGCGGCCCAGTTCCTTGACGACGTTGAGATTCCAGGTTTGGGCGTAGCCGACGAGGTAGGATCGATCGACCGCGAAAGTGTTGGTGATTTCCTGAGAGGGGGTGACGGCGAAACCGTCCTTTATGGTGAGCACTCGGGAGGCGGTGCTGTTGACGGTGCCGGACTCGGCGAAGGGGGGTTGGGAGGCCAGACGCTGCGCGAAGCTTTGGTAGATGCTGCCGTTGTAATACCAGCCGTAGCCGGCGCGGATGGTAAGGCGGTGTTTGTCGGAGGCCTTCCAGGCGAGGCCCAAGCGGGGTGAGAAGTTGTTGCGGTCGGGGTCGACGAGGGCGTTGGGGAACGCGCCGCCGTAGGGACCGGATTGGCCGGGGAGAACGACAGCGACGGCGGTGAAGTTCGGGGCGATGTCGAGATTGGCAAGGCGGCCGTAGAGTTCCTGCATCGGCCCGAAGAGTTCGTATCGCAAGCCCATAGAGAGGGTGAGGTTGCGGCGGGCTTTGAAGTCGTCCTGGATATAAGAGGTGGTGTTCCAGGCGCGGAAGTAGTTGGAGGAAGAGCCGAAGCGGATGGACGAGGACTGGGGGAGGCCGAGGAGGAAGTCGGCGTAGTCAAAGCCGGAGGCGGCGGCGGGTATGCCGGCGGCGACGAGAGAGGTGGCCAGGCCGTTAAACGTGAATGTGCCGCGGGCGTTCTGGTCGGTATACAGATTGAGGCGGAATCGAGTGAGGTCGACGCCTGTACCGATGTTGTGGCGGCCCCGGACGAAGTTCCAGCCGGCGGAGAGGTTCATTTGGAGGTCGCGGCGGGAAGAGGGTGCGCCGTCGCGGAGTGCGCCGAAGTTGGTGAAGTTGATGTTGGGCGGGCCCCAATTGACGGGGTCCTGGGACGTGCCCTGGATGCCGAGTTCGCCGGCGACGTCGCGGCGATAGGCAAAGAAGGGGAGAGACTTATTTACGTTGCGGGAGACGCGGGCGCGGATATTTTGGATGGTTCGAGGGTTGAGGTTGCGGGACCAGGCGAGATCGGCGGTCCAACCATAGCCGTCAGTTTGATCGATGAAGCCGTAGAGTTGGGCGTTTTCGCCGTCGCGATTTTGCCAGTTGAAGTTGGTGGAGAGCCGGTCCTTGCGGGTGAGGGGGCGGCTGAGGCGGACGGAGAGGTTTTGGCCGCCCTGGGGAACGCCGGTAATGAATTGATAGTTTTGGACGTTGACGGGGAGGTTGGGGAGGGGAATGAGGTTGGAGAGACCGATGGCGGCGGAATCGATACGGGAAGCGGGGATGCGGTTATTGGGGAACGGAAGGCGGGATTGGGGATCGAAGATGGTGACGGGGGCCTGGGTAATGGACTGGGAGAAGTCTCCGTTGCGTTCGAGGAGGGTGGGGACGGTGGCGACGCTGTTGAAGGCGCGTTTTTCTTTCCGGAAATCGTAGCTTAAGGAGAAGTTGGTGCCTTCACCGAGTTTGGGGAGCAGACCGCCGAGCTGGCTGGAGAATCTATAAGAGGACTGGTCGGGCTTGGCGTATTCGAGGCCGGTCAGGGAGTAGGGCCGGGCGTTCCAATCGGAGTTGCGGGCCTGGAAGGAGAGCATGCCGCGGATGGAGTCGCGATTGCGGCGGCCGCTGCGGTTGCCGATGGTGGTGTTAGCGGCACGGGCACGGCGAATGCGCTCGATTTGTTCGGGGGTTAGTTGGGGCCGGCCGCCGGGGCCGCCACCGGGGCCGCCGAATCCACCACGGCCGCCCGGGCCGCCGCCGGGTCCGCCAAAGCCGCCTCCCGGGCCACCGCCTCGCCCTCCGCCAAAACCTCCTCCGGGTCCACCTCCGCCGGGCCCGCCGCCTGGTCCGCCACGGCCGGGGCCGCCGCGTCCGGCCCCGGCGCCCGCGCCGTCGGCTGCACCGCCGCCGAAGATGTTGTTTTGCTGGTCGGCACCGCCTGGACCCGGGCCGGGTCCGGCGCCGGGACCCATCGGGCCGAAACCGCCGGGGGGGCCGAAGCCGGGAATGTCACCTTCGATGAGAAGGCCGGGAAGACCTTGGCTGGTGCTGCCCGCAATCAGGAATGAATCTGAGTTGACGCCTTCGGTAGGTACGGGGGCAAGGGTATTGGTATCAGTGAGGAACGCAGGGTCGGGGTCGGCAGGGCCGTCCGGGCGGGGCTGTTGCTGTCCGGCGGGGCCTCGAGTTGGAGGAGCGGGGCGGAGGGTGAGGGTCCAGGCGATGGGCGGGGCTGAGGCGCCAGGGTGAAGCGTTTGGGACGAAGGGGCGAAGCCGAACATTTCGACGGTGACTTTCCATTCGCCGGCGGGGAGGTTCAGCTCGTAGGCGCCATCGTCTCCGGTTGAAGTGGTGACTTTCTCCTGTCCGCGTTCGGCGGTAACGGTTGCTCCGGGAACAGGCCGATTTTGAGCGCGAACCGTACCGCGTTCAATAAAAGTTGCTGGTTGGCCCGAAATGAGGACGCCGGAGAGTATAAGAGCCGCGAGAAAGTTTGCTTTTGCCAAAGGAGTCCATCCAAAAGGACTCCTGTTGTCGGGCCGCGGGTTACTACCGGGTATCCCTATTTGCTGGCGGCGACGGAGGGTGTGGGAGTGTTGGCGGGCTGTGCAGAGCCACGCGGGATCTGGATTGCCGATTGGGTATCGCTGATTTTTTTCAGGTTGGCCGCATGGACCAAAAGTGCTGAAACCAGGAACTTTCCAGTGCTATTCATCGGGTGACCTCCTTCCAGGTGCTACATACAATAGCGCGAAGGGTGTAAGAAAAGGCCATCAGGTGCTAAGCGGAAAAAGATTGTTTACGTAAGCACAGTTTTACATCGCGAGCTCGTAAAATCTTGAAGTTGATCGATTCACTTCACAATTTCGAAAGGGCGGAGGCGATTTTCGGGTTGACCGATGTTGCCGGTGGGGTCTAGTGGCAAGAATTTGCCTAAGGATGCAGGTGTCTTCAAATAATGGCGTGATAGAGTGTAACAGATGAATCTTAATAGAGAGTTATTGGAAGCTGCGCTCTTAGGATTGGAAACAAAGATGGCGAGACTTCAGGAGCAGATCGCCGCGATACAGGGGATGACCGGCGGGAAAGGGAAGCCGAAGGCGCCTCGCACGGTTCTCGCAGCGGACGACTGGGAGTCGCCGATGGGGCTGGCGGCAAAGGCGCCTGCGACCAAGAGACGAAAAAAGCGGGTGCTGAGCCCCGAAGCGCGGGAGCGGATTGCGGCGGCCCAGAAGAAGCGCTGGGCCGCCTATCGCGGCGAGGCCTAGTAGGTCTGGCGGGGAGCGCCTCCGGCTGAGGTCATGTTTCCCTTGCCGCGCTCCTTCAACATCATTTCATTCTGCCCATTGGTCTGGCCGGCCTGATTTTTCCCCCGCGTAACCGGGGATTCCAGGTCCTGCGCTTTTCTTTTGCTTTTTTCGGCAGGGTGTTTGCCGGCATTCTTCCGGGTCATTTGGCTCTTCCCTTTCCGGAGGGCAGGGCCATTTCTTCCTCATCCTCACCCACTTCTTCGCTGACCTTGGTCATGGCGGCGTAGATTCCTTCGGCCACTTTGGTGAGGGATTCGTCAGCGGCCGATTCCTCCTCCAGAGTTTGGGCCAGGAGTTCGACGCAGTCCTGCAGGCCGCACTGTTCGGCGATGGCGCGAGCGGTGCCGTAGGCCGCCATTTCGTAGTGCTCGACGCGCTGAGCGGCGCCGATGAGTTTCAGATCGCGGAATTCGCCGGGATCATCTTCCTTGATGCATTCGGCGCCCTCTTCGAGCAATCCTTCCATTCCTTTGCAGTGTTTGGCCGAGGCTTTAGCGCTGGCCGCAGCAAAGGCTTCTTCCAAGCGGGTGATGTGCCCTTTTGTGACTTCGAGGTGTTCGCTGAAGGCGGCCTTGAGTTCCTTGGCTTCCGCAGCTTTGACGAGCTTCGGCAAGGCCTTTACGATTTGCTTTTCGGCGCTATACAGGTCCTTGAGTTCTTCAATTAGTAGTTCGTTTAAGTTTTCCATTTTTCTCCTCTTCCTTGTAAGAGACGGACCCCCATTCCGAAGCAATCGGGGGGCCACGGCGGGAGGAGAACGGATCCGCTAATCGCCGGTTTCGGTGAGAACTAATTGACCGTGGCGAATGCCTTTCATACTGATGAGGGCATCCGCGATTTTTTCGACGTTGCGGGCGAGTCCGCGCAGGAGGATTACCTCCAGGCAGTTGTCGTGATCTAAATGAACGTGGAGGGTGGAGACGATTTCGTGATGGTGATCGTGCTGGGAATCGTTCAAGCGATTGGTCAACTGGCGGACGTGGTGGTCGTATACGAGGGTCAAAGTTCCGACGACGCGGGCGTTAGGCGAGGAGACGCGCTCACGGATAAGGCTGTCGCGGACGAGGTCGCGGAACGCCTCCGAGCGGTTGGTATAGCCGCGGCGTTGAATTTGCTCGTCGAACTTTTCGAGTAGGTCGGAATCGATGGCGACTCCGATGCGCGCAAGACCCGGCATTGTTTGGAACTTCCCAGCCTCCCAGAGAGACTATTTTTGCAGGTTTGGAGAACGGCGACGTCAGGTGCTACGATTACGAAATTCGTATGCGCTGGAATCTATTGATCCTCTTTATTGGGTTGTCGGTCAGGCCGTTATCCGGGCACGATCTGTACATGATGCCGGAGCTGTTTGTAACGAAAGCCGGGACGGTTCTGAAAGTCGTATTTCAGAACGGTGACGAGTTCCCGGAGGCTACTTCGCCGGTGAAGCCGGAACGGCTGCGGAATACGCGGCTGGTATCGAAGGCGGGGACGGCGGAGTTCGAACAGATCACGGCGGAGGCGACACGGACGACAGCGATGGTGAAGGTGCCGGGCGCGGGGTTGGCGATTCTCACCGCCAACACGATTCCGAATTTTATTGAATTGGATGCGGAGAAGTTCCGGTCTTACCTGGAGCATGAAAATCTCACAGGCACTTTGAAATGGCGGGAGGCGCATGGCGAGGCGAATAAGCCGGGGCGGGAGCGGTACAGCAAGTATGTGAAGTCGATGATCCGTGTGGGGGATTTTAAGGATGAGTTCTTCCGGGAGAAGACAGGGCTGACGATTGAGATTATTCCGGAGGCGAGTCCTTATTTATTGAAGCCGGGAGATAAACTGCCGGTGCAGGTTTTATTTCGGGGAAAGCCGGCGGTGGACGTCGCGGTGGAGTCGGTGTGGCTCCAGGCGGGGAAGGCGAAGATGGAGACGATCGGGCGGACGGATAAGAATGGGCGGATTGTGATTTCTGTTAAGGCTCCGGGGCCGCACCGGCTACACGCGATTGTCATGGAGCGCTGCACGGAACCGGCGGCCGCGGACTGGGAGAGCTTCTGGGCGAGCCTTACGTTTTCGATCGAAGCCGGGCGTTGAGCAGCCCCCCACCGCGAGGTAGGGGAAATTCGATATACTTCCCCGGAAGTTGTTCGTATCTCTAAATGGGGAATAGCAATAGCATGAAGAATCTATGTAGATTGACGGTTTTTGGGGGGGTACTCCTTTGCTTAGCCACAAGCAACGGATCCGCCCAGTCGTTCACGGCAAGCGTCCGCGGCACCGTTACCGATGCAACCAATGCAGCGGTTGCAGTCGCGAAGGTTGTTATCACGGACGCCGAGAGAGGAACCACGTTTAATTCGAATACCGATGAAACGGGACGGTATGTCGTTACGGCGCTGCCGCCAGGTAGCTACGTATTGACCGTCGAAGCAGCCGGGTTTAAGCGTTTTTCGAGCGGCAAGTTCGCACTGGCTGTGCAGCAGCAGGCGACGGTGAATGCGGCGCTGGAGATCGGCGATATCAAGAGCACCGTAGAGGTCGCCGGATCGGCGGCTCTGGTGAATACGACGATCGCCAATCTGGGACAGGTGATTGAGAACCGATATATTTTGCAGTTGCCGAATCTGGCTCGCAACTCGATCAGCCTGGCGTATTTGACGCCCGGTGTGGTGGGGTCGGGCGGCCGGCGCGGTGACAGTAATACGAATTTCGTCGCTAATGGATCGCGGAATTCGACGTCGGACGTGCTGGTGGATGGCGTTACAGTAACGACCGTGGAGCAGAATTCCGGTATTACCGACTTGAAGTTTTCGCCCTCGGTGGACGCCGTGCAGGAGTTCAAGATGCAGACGAACTTCTTTTCGGCCGAGTATGGCCAGACGGGCGGCGCCGTGGTGAACATGGTGACGCGGTCCGGGACCAACGGGTTCCATGGGACCGGGTACTACTTTATGAGGGATGAGATGTTGAACGCCAACGATTGGTACTCGAATCGTGCGGGGCGGGCCATCCCGGATTTCCATCGGGATCAGTACGGCGGCGTGTTCGGCGGACCGGTGATCAAGAACAAGACATTCTTCTTCACGGGTTATGAGTATACGAAGCAGCAGAGCCCGACCTCGGCGACGATCAGCCTGCCGACGGCACTGCAGCGGGATGGAAATTTCTCGCAAACGTTCAATGGATCGGGCCAGTTGATGACGATTCACGATCCGTTCAACACGTTCACCAACGCCTCCGGCGCGGTGGAACGGCGTCCGTTTCCGGGCAATTTGGTTCCGAAGTCGAGTTTCGATCCGATTGCGGTGAAGGCGTTGAGCTATGTTCCGCTGCCGAATCAGCCAGGCGCGGCGTTCACCAATACCGCGAATTGGTTCGGCCAGGGCATCAACTCCAGCACCGGCCATCAAATGAACTTTAAAGGCGACCATTCGTTCGACAGCAACAACCGCTTGAGCGGACGGTATAGCCAGGTACGCAGCGAAGGTACGAATCCGAACCTGTTTGGCGCCGGCAACCCGGCCTACTGGACGGGCGGGCCGAACAAGACGGTGACGCAATCGATGGTGGCCGACTACACGCATGTGCATAGCGCCACGACCCTTTTCGGATTCCGATACGGGCTGACGTACTCCGACTTCGCGCGGAATCCGCTGGAGGGTTCGTTCGACGTGACGACGCTCGGCCTGCCTGCGAATATGCGGGACACGGCCACTCACAAGGTGTTTCCGCGCTGGGCGCCGGAAGGTTTCCAGGAGTTCGGAACGGAACCGTACTGGGTGATGGACCGCCAGGAAGGCGTGCATCATTTCGCCGGGTCGATGACGAAGATCTGGGGCGGCCACAACATAAAAGTTGGTGGCGAGCACCGGTTCAACCAACTGGACTATAACCAGCCGGGGAATCCGTCCGGCCGGTTCAACTTCGGGCGCGGCGTTTCGTGCCGGACGTTGAATACGTGCGCGGGCAACGAAGGCAACGGGTTGGCGTCGATGCTCATCGGATGGGCGACGGGCAGCGAGTACCATATCGAACCGAAGGCGTTTTCGCGGTCGCGGTACTGGGGATTCTATTTCCAGGACGATTGGAAGATCAGCCGGCGCCTGACGTTGAATCTGGGTGTCCGCTACGACTTCGACGTTCCGCGATGGGAGACTCTGAACCGATATAGCTACTGGGATCTGGACGCGCAGTCGCCGGTTAAGGCAACGGGCTACGATACGCGCGGCGTGATTAAGTTCAACAACGACGATCGGCGTTCCCCGTTCGACTCCGATATGAACAACTGGCAGCCGCGCATCGGGTTTGCCTACGCAGCCAATGAAAAGACAGCGATTCGCGGCGGATACGGCCTGTTCTATCAGCTTTCGCGCGCGACGGTTTTCGGCCGTCCGGGCACCGGATTCACGATCAATTCGCCGGTAATCTGGACGACGGACTCCAATGCGACGTTGAATCGCCGGTTGAACAACCCGTTCCCGGATGGCATCCTGCTGCCGCCGGGAAGTTCTGAAGGCGATAAGACGCTTTTGGGTTTCAACGTAGGAACGATTCTTCCGTCGAACAACCGGAATCCCGAGTATCACTCCTGGAACTTCTCGATCCAGCGTGAGCTTCCGATGCAGTCGGTATTGGAGTTGAACTACACGGGCAGCCGCGGCGTCCACCTCTTTATGCCGATCACGACGCTGTCGCCCCTGCACCCGTCCTATTGGTCACGGGGCCGCACGGCACTGCAAGCCAACGTGCCAAATCCGTTCTACGGGCAGATAACGGACTCCCGTTCGTTGCTGAGCGGACAGAACGTGCAGGCCTATCGGCTGCTACGTCCGATGCCGCATTTTGACGGTACGAGCGTTGGACAGGCCGAACCGGCTCGCGGCGACTCGAACTACCACGCGATGCAGGCGAAGTGGGAAAAACGCTTCAACAAGGGTTTGACGGCGTTGGCTCACTATACATGGTCGAAGATGATAGACAACATATCGCACAGCTCGGGCAACGTCTCCTGGCTGGGCGGTTCGACGAGCATCCAGAACATTTGGGATCTGCGCGGCGAGCGCGCGTTGTCGTCGCATGACGTGGCGCACCGCGTAGTGATCACGGGTACCTATGAAACGCCGTTCGGCCGCGGCAGGAAGTTCGGGTCGAATATGAACAAGATCCTGAGCGGGATCCTGGGCGGATGGGATCTGAGCGGAATGGCGTTGTTCCAGAGCGGGATGCCGCTGCAGGTAACGCAGTCGGGCGGCAACATCTGGGATGGCACGCAGCGTCCGAATCTGATTGGGGATCCGAGCACTTCGGGCCGCATTCAGGACCGGTTGAATGCCTATTTCAACGCGGCCGCATTCTCGCAGCCGCCGATCGATACGCCCGGAAGCGCGCCGCGCAACCTGAACTATCGCGGACCCGGCATCTCAACGCTGGATGCAGCGCTGCTGAAGAGCATTCCGACGTGGGAAGGCCAGCGGTTTGAAATCCGGTTGGAAGCCAGTAACCTGACCAACACGCCGATGTTCGGCGATCCGGGCGGACTTGCCTTCGGAGCGACGAACTTCGGGCAGATCACCGGTCTGCGGAACGGTGTTGGCCCCCGCAACATGCAGTTTGGCTTGAAGTACTACTTCTAGGCTTAAACCGAAACGAACCGAGCGAGCCCGCCGATTACCGGCGGGCTCGCTTTTTTTATTGAAGCCGGATGACGTGGCGGCTGAAGGCCGTTTTGGGGAAGCCTACGGCGCTTAAAGGAGTGAGCATGGGGGAAACAGGAGCGTCGCCGGCGAGGCGGAGGTAGGCTCTTTCGTCCTTGCAATGGGTTGGAATTCCCGTTGATGGCTGTTCGCCGCCGGTGGCTGTAGGGCAGGCGTAATCGCGGGTTAATGCGATTGTCATGGTATTTGCGCCGGATTCCAGTCGAGCTTCTTGTTGCAGGGTTTGGGCGTAGCGGCGGAGCGTTTCGGTATCGGCCGCGGCGTACCGCGCCAGTGCAGGGGATATTTTGGCCAGCGCCAGGCGGGCCGTTTCCTCCATCTGGGACTGGCGCCAGAAATAGACGGAGAAGTCGCTGATGCCGACGAAGAGCATCAAAGAAAAGGGCAACGCGACGGCGAATTCGAGCAAGGCCGCACCCCGTTGTGTTCGCCTCATAATCCGGCCTTTACAGTGACGGTGCTTAACTCGGCACGGGCGCGAATGGCGATGGGCTGCGGGCGGATCATTCGAAGAAAGAAGATGCCGGTATCGCGTTCGACGAGAATTGCATCGCGGCCGTTTTCCCGTTCGAGATGGATGGATACAGAGTCCGTGCCATGGCGGTAGCCGTTACGGGCGGCGGCGGCGCGGGCGGTTTCGACAAGGTAGGCATCCGGCGCGGATGGATTTCTCGCCCGTTCCAAGGAGACAGCCCCGGCGGTGAGGTTGGCGGTGTTCTGAGCGTTGGACTTGATCCAGAGAAGCGAGAGGGCATCGACGCTAAGGCCGAGGATCAGTGCACCGGCGAGTGTGAGCAGAAGCGTGAGCAGGAGGGCGCTGCCCCGCTGCCTGACATGCCGCCGCGCAAGAGTCTCTGACACTTTCGCTACATCGGCAGAATGCCGGGAGAACTTTAGAGTGGCCTGCCAGGCTGTCTGCATTTCTATCCAAACGGAATCCCAAGTGGTTTCGCATGCCTGGAGCCGGGCGGGGAACCGCATTCGGCGCGTGAGAATTGGGTTAGAAGCCAATCCATTCCTCCTGGCGTTCGGCGAAGGCGAAGCGGAGGGCGTTTCGGACGGAGCGATGTTGGAAGACGCGCATGGCGGCGAGTAATTTCCGGACGATGTGGGGGCCGGAGCCGCCCCAGAGAGCAGTGAGATTGAGAATGCGGCCGTCGTTTTCCTGGAAGAAGATGCGGTCGGACCAGAGTTCGCGGCCGGGGTATTCGGGGTAGTCGCGGAGAGCGTCCCACATGGTTTCGGCACAGCGGACTTTGTGAGGCTCGCGGTATTGGGGGAGGAAGAGAACTTCGCTTCGCTTTTCAACGCGGATTTCGTGAGCGAAGGCGGCGAAGTTCCAGGCGTGGGAGAGATTGACGTTGGCGTTCGGTTCGCACCCGTGGCGATCGCCGCCGGAGACAAGCGGCAAGTTGACTTCTTCGGCCATGCGGACGATTTTGAGGTTTTCGGCCCAGGGGCGGAGGCCGTTGAGTTCGAGCGCATGGAGATAGGGCGCGAAGCGGCGAATGAAGCCCAGAACAAGTTCGAGCTGGCCGGCGGGTCCGATGCCGCCTTCATCCCACAGCGGGTGGTTAACGACGGTGAGGACGCCGGGCATGGCGTGGAGGCCCGCGAAGATGTCGCGGAGGATGGACTCCTGCGGGCGGGCGGTCCAATGGGCGAATAGGCTCATCCAATTGGTAGCGTCAGCGGGGGGAAGGTTGTGGACGCCGATGTGGAGGAAAGACGGCCCATAAGGGAGGGACCATTCGACGGAGATGGGCGCATCGATGGAGAGGAGCTGGAGCTGACGGCCGGCGTCGATGGAGTCATGGTCGGTGAGGGAGACGATGGGGGTGAGGCCCAGGCCATCGATCTGGCGCGCCTCCAGGCGGTAGGCATCGGCGGCGGGGAGCGGCGGAGTCCACCAGGCACTGTTATAGTCCAGCGGGCGGCCGCGTTTTCTAAGGAAGCGGTCTTCCTGTTGACGGACCATGCCGGAAACGATGGGAATGCGGTAGGCATGGCGAGGGAGAAATGACATGGTCTCGCGGGAGTGCAGGGTATGGGAGTGAAGCGAAATGCCGCTGCGAAACGTTTCCGCGACACGGCGGTTTTTCCACGACTGGTGAATGCGGCTGTTCATGCAGCCCAAGGGTCTCGCGGCGGCGGTAACAGGACGATGTGGGTGAATTGAAATTCACGTTTCAGAGACGGTAAAACGCGCGTGCCGTACCGCCAAGGATCTGCTCGCGCAGTTCGATGGATTGTGCGCCGAGGCACTGCGTAAATGCGGCCAAAGTCTCTTTCCAGGTGCCGCCGCCATGGGGCCAGCCGGACGCGAAGAGGATCCGTTCCGGACCCGGTAACTGCAACATTTTCTGTAGTTTTTGTCTTTGCTGGGCGGTGACGGGCAGGCGGAATCCGGTGAGTTTGATGTAGACGTTGGGGGGGAGTTTCTCGGCGTCAGGGATGCCGATGAGGGCAAGTGGACCATCGAACTGGAACGGCCAGTGTTGCACATCAATTTCAGGGGCAAGACGGCGGCGTTGCAATTCGGCGAGGGCTTCGGGGGCGGGGCGGGTAAGGTGGACGGAGGAGATGAGCGGGTGGGCCGGGAGGCCGGCCAGTTGATCGGGGTGCAGGGTGGGAACAACGCGGCGGATATAGGGATATTGCGCGGCGAGGGCGAGGGCGTCGTGGAGGGAGCCTTCGGTCGGCGTATAAATGGAGCCGGCGAATTTGTTACGGACCAGTATCTTGCCGTACCAGTCCGGACCCTGCTGCGGCGGAGCGAAGGAGTGCTGGGCGTCGACGCGGAACATGATGGAATGAAAACCGTGCGCGCGCCGTCTATAGGTTCAAACGCGGTCCCCCTATTGTAAGAGAGATACTGAAAATGATGCGAATTCGATTGTCCGTAATGGTGATGCTGCTGGGGGCGACGGGTTGTTCGCGGCAGCGAAGCTCGGTTGCGGTGGATGCGGCGCTGTTGACGCAGGTGCCGGGGGACACGATCGCTCTGGGCGCTATGCGGGTGAAAGCTCTTCGGGAGACGCCGGCATGGAAGAAACTGCTGGCGCAACCGGGCGTGAACGCGCAATTGGACAAAATGGCGGCGGAGACGAGTTTCGATCCCCGGAAGGATTTGTGGGAGATCCTTTGGTCGACGGACGGGAAGGATCCGCTGATCTACGCACGGGGGGAGTTCGCTCCGATGGGATTGGAGCCTAAGATCGAGCGCGAAGGCGTTCAGCGGATGAACTACAAGGGTTCGATGCTTTTGGGGAATGAAGAGAATGCGGTTTGGTTTGTGAATTCGTCGACGGGCATTTTCGGGAGCACGACGAAGATCCGGTCGATGATCGACACACGGGATGCGGCCAAGCCGGGGCCTTCGGCGGCGCTGCGGGCGCGCATTGATGCTCTGCCGCCGCAATCGCACTTCTGGTTGGTGGCTGACGCGGCGGCGCTGCCAAAAGTTTCGCCGCCGGAACCGGGACAGGGCGGGATGGCGATGAACTTTCTGCAGAATCTGCCGAAGCTGATGCAGTCGGTGCAGATGGTGACGATGCATGCCAGCCTGGTGGACGGAATGGCTCTGGAGGCGGCGGCCTACTGCGACACGGAGGCGGGCGCGCGGCAGGTGCACGATTCGCTGCGCGGAGTGGTTGGCCTGGCTCGCATTGCTCTGCCGGAGAAGCAGAAAGTGGTGTTTATGCCGCTGCTGGACGCGGTGGAAGTGGTGCAGAAGCATGCGGAAACGACGCTGCGGGCACGCCTGACTGTGGAGCAGTTTGAGAACATGCAGGCGACGGTAATGCCGGCGCCGGTGCGGAACAAGCCGTCCGATTAATCAGGCCTTTTTGACAGGAATCGCCTCGCCGAGGTTGATGGAACCGCCGCCTTCGGAGACGTAGTTGCGATTCCAGTTGGGGATTTCGACGGTAACGTCACCCTTGACGACGCACTGGCAGCCGAGGCGGGAGTGGAGCGTAAGACCGGGGGCCATTTCCACGCGGTCGGCCTCGTCGTCTTCCATCTCTGAGAGGTTGGCATCGCCGGATTTGACGATTACGTGGCAGGTGGTGCAGGCGCAACTGCCGCCGCAGGCGTGTTCCAGATGCAGGCCGTGGTTGAGGGCGATGTCCAGTAGCGAGCCTTGCAGTCCGTGCTCGGAGTAGGGCATGGCGGCGGGGTCGTAATCGATGGTGACGTTCTCGGGCAGAAAAATAACTTTTGGCACTTCTTCCAGGGTATCCATTTTTTTGGCGGGTTCGTACCGGTGGCGGGCATGGACCAACGTACTGGGAGGAAAGCGGCATTGGTTCTACCGCCTGCGAAATCCATGGGACGCCGGTTACACCAGAAGATCTAAACGTGGGCCTTTTGGGGGTATGCGCCGCGTGGTGATCAGGGGAATACCGAGTTGAGATCTAGTCCACACGTAATGGCAGATCGTACAAAACGCCTGGCTACTTTCACACTGTGAGCCGTGCACGAAAGGCGGCTATGCAAGTAGAGGAGATTCTAGATGCGTGTTTCGAATATGGTTCGAGCCGGGGTATTTGCGGCTCTATTGTCCATTGGGCCAACCTCCGCGTTCGGCAATACTATTGACGCGAGTGGATGTGTCGGCGGGCTCTGTGCGGGAACGCTTGACGTCTTCAGCAACCTTCCGGGTACGCAATTGGATTGGACGTCTGTGCAATTTACCGCATATGATGCCCAGGGCGCGGCGCTTTATAACGGAGTATTACGCACTGCGGTTTACAAGAATGCGAGCAACTTTCTGGATTTTTACTATCAGTTCGCCAATAGTGGTTCGTCCTTAGATTCGGTTGGCCGCCTGACGATGACCAATTTTGGCAGTTTTATTACGGACGTCGGTTATCGCAGCGACAACTGGGACGGAGCGGGGCAGTTTGAAACCGGTACACAAAATGCACTCTCCGCCGACCGCTCGGGGAGCGGCGGAACAATCGGATTCGGCTTTGGGTCGTCGCTGGCTCGGATCGATCCGGGCGAGATCTCGGCGACGCTCGTTGTTCGGACTAACGCAACGGCGTATACCGCTGGATCGGTGACGACACAGAACGGCGCTGTGTACACGACGGCGTCGTTTGCTCCCACGACCGCTGCCGTGCCCGAGCCCGGAACCTACGTCCTGATCAGTGCGGGCCTGATCGGGTTGGCCGCGTTTCGCCGCCGAAGCTAATTTTCATTGTTAAGAGTCCTCTCCACTCACTCAGAGCCCGGCGGCCATTCCAAGGCGCCGGGCCAGTTGTTTTCAGCCATTTGTTTTCAGATGGGTGGTTTGGAAGGCCGCTGATATAATGGCAGGAAGTGCTTTCACAACTTGAATCGCGTATACTCAGCGCGGTTTCTCAACACATTCTCATCCGGTATGGAGTAGAGATAGCGGTCGCAATGGAGCAGCCGAGGCAGGCCTCCTTCGGCGAATTTGCGCTGCCGGTGGCGTTTCAACTGGCCCGTCAACTGAAGAAGGCGCCAAGGGCGATTGCCGAGGAGCTGGCGGTGGAGTTGCCGGCGATTCCGGGCGTCGGGTCGATGGAGGTGGCTGGCGGCGGGTATATTAACCTGCGGCTGGACCGCGGGGCGCTTTGCCGTGCGGCGGTTTCTCCAGCGGCGGGCACGGCGCGGGCGGCCGGGGGCAAGGTGATCGTGGAGCACACGAACATCAACCCGAATAAGGCGGCGCATATCGGCCATTTGCGGAATGCCGTTCTGGGCGATACATTTGTGCGGATGCTGCGGGCGGGCGGCGAGAGTGTGGAAGTACAGAACTACATCGACAATACCGGCGTGCAGGTGGCCGATGTTGTGGTGGGATTTCACTACCTGGAGCACAAGACGGCGGCCGATGTTCGAGACTTGATTGCCGCCGGGAAGTTCGATTACACCTGCTGGGATCTCTACGCCCGGATTTCGCAGTACTACAAAGACAATCCGGACTCTCTGCAGTGGCGGCGGGATACGCTGCACGCGATCGAATCCGGCGAGGGGGATTTGGCGGAGTTGGGCCGGACAGTGGCCGATGCCATTGTGGAGTGCCATGTCGACACGATGTGGCGGCTGGGCATTCAGTACGACGTGCTACCGCGCGAGAGCGAAATACTGCATTTGCAGTTCTGGGCGTCGGCGTTTGAAAAGTTGAAGGACCGGAAGGCGATCTACCTGGAGACCGAGGGCAAAAACAGCGGTTGCTGGGTGATGCCGGGGTCTGCTTTCGATGAGAACCGCGAGGATGAGGACTCGAAAGTGATTGTGCGGTCCAATGGCACGGTGACCTATGTCGGGAAAGACATCGCCTACCAGATGTGGAAGTTCGGGCTGTTGGGGAAGGATTTCTACTACCAGCCGTTCCGCACATATCCGGACGGCCATGAAATATTTGTTTCGACGGCATCGGCTGACGGCGCCGCTGCGGTGGCATTCGGTGCCGGGAAGAAGGTTTATAACGTCATCGACTCGCGCCAGAGCTACTTGCAGGACGTGGTGGTGGCGGGGTTGAAAGCGCTCGGTTATAACGAACAGGCCGGCAATTCGATCCACTTCAGCTACGAGATGGTGGCGATGTCGCCGCGGGCGTGCGTGGAGATGGGCATCGAGCTGAGCGCCGAGGATCAGGCGAAGGCATACGTCGAAGTGAGCGGTCGCAAGGGCCTTGGAGTAAAGGCCGACGACCTGATCGACAAGCTGATCAACTCGGCGCTGGCTGAGGTGGCCAGCCGCAATGCCGATAAGACGGCGGACGAACAGTTTGAGGCGGCGTCGGCGATTGCGATTGGGGCGCTACGGTACTTCATGCTGAAGTTCACGCGGAATACGGTGATTGCGTTCGACTTCCAGGAAGCGTTGAGCTTCACCGGCGAGACCGGGCCGTATGTGCAGTACGGGGCGGTTCGTGCGGGGAAGATCTTGCAGAAGGCGGGCGAGTTGCCGGACTTCGCCGCAACATTGACTGCGCCCTTGTGCGCGCGGATGCTGGAAGATGAAGAACTTTGGCAGCATGTGCTGGCGATTTCGCGGACCGATCAGGCGCTGGCGGCGGCGCTGGCAACCGGCGAGCCGGCACAGATGGCTCGATTCGTCTTTCAACTCGCACAGCAATACACGAGTTTCTATCGCGACTACCCCGTCATTCAGGAAACGGACGCCGAGAAGCGCACCTTTCTGCTTTGGCTCACCGCGGAGTTTCGCGCGCAACTGGAACGCACGTTAGGCATTTTGGGCATTCAAGTCCCGGCGTTCATGTAAAATTCAGAGGATTTCCATGGCAAGCAAGAACACATTCGGAGCCGCAAAGACGCTGACTGTCGGCGGCAAAAACTACACAATTTACAGTCTGCGGGCGCTGGAAGCGCGGGGAGTGACGAAGCTCGACCGGCTGCCATATTCGATCCGCGTACTGCTGGAGAACATCGTTCGCAACGAGGACGGCATTTCGTTCAAGGCATCCGACGCCGAGTACGTGGGCAAGTGGGATACGGTGGCGCCGGCGCAAGACGTCAACATGATGCCGGCCCGTGTGCTGCTGCAGGATTTCACCGGCGTTCCGTGCGTGGTGGATATCGCGGCGATGCGGGATGCGCTGGCCGCCAAGGGCGCCGATCCGAAGAAGGCCAATCCACTGATCCCGGTGGACCTTGTGATTGACCATTCGGTGCAAGTCGACCATTTCGGGGGCGCCGATTCGTTCCACCTGAACACGATTCTGGAATATTCGCGCAACCGGGAACGGTACCAGTTCCTGAAGTGGGGGCAAATGGCGCTGCGTAACTTCCGCGCGGTGCCCCCGGAGACTGGCATTGTTCACCAGGTGAACCTTGAGTATCTGGCGCCGGTGGTGTTCACGAAGACGGAGAACGGCGAGACCGTGGCGTACCCGGACTCGCTGGTGGGAACTGATTCGCATACGACGATGATTAACGGCATCGGGGTGGTGGGTTGGGGCGTGGGCGGTATTGAAGCCGAGGCCTGCATGCTGGGCCAGCCGATTACTATGCTGCTGCCGCAGGTTGTCGGGTTCAAATTGCACGGCAAGCTGCAGGAAGGCGTGACGGCCACCGATCTGGTGTTGACGGTGACGCAGATGCTGCGGAAGAAGGGCGTGGTTGGAAAGTTCGTCGAGTTCTTCGGCGAAGGAGTGGCGGCGCTGCCTCTGGCCGACCGCGCGACGATCGCAAATATGGCGCCGGAATACGGCGCCACCATCGGCTTCTTCCCGGTGGATGAACAGTCGCTGTTGTACTTGCACCTGTCCAATCGCAGCGAAGAACAGATCGCGCTGGTGGAGGCGTACGCGAAGGAGCAAGGGCTGTTCCTGGAGAAGGGCGCGCCGGATCCGGTTTACAACGATACGCTGGAACTGGATCTTTCGACCGTGGTGCCTTCGATGGCGGGTCCGAAGCGGCCGCAAGACCGGATCAATCTGCCGGATGTGAAGGCGAACTTCCTGACGGCGCTGGCCGGGGAGCCGAAGGACGGCGGCGTGGTGAAGGATGGGGCCGTGGTCATTGCCGCCATTACGAGCTGCACGAATACTTCGAACCCGTCAGTGCTGGTTGCCGCCGGGCTGCTGGCAAAGAAGGCAGTGGAAAAGGGCCTGGCAACGAAGCCATGGGTAAAGACGTCATTGGCGCCGGGATCGAAGGTCGTCATCGATTATCTGAACGATGCCAAGCTGCTGCCGTATCTTGAGAAGCTGAAGTTCAACCTCGTCGGCTATGGCTGCACCACTTGTATCGGGAACTCCGGGCCGTTGCCGGATGACGTTTCCGAGGCCGTGACGAAAGAGAAGCTGACCGTGGCGGCGGTGTTGAGCGGGAACCGGAACTTTGAAGGCCGGGTGAATCCGCAGGTACGCGCGAACTATCTGGCTTCGCCGCCGCTAGTGGTGGCTTATGCTCTAGCCGGGCGCGTGGATATGGATCTGCAGAACGATGCGATCGGCACCGGGTCCGATGGGAATCCCGTTTATCTTCGCGATATCTGGCCGTCGAACGCCGAGATTAGCGAGACGTTGAAGGCGAGCGTGCGGCGGGATCAGTTCGCCACGCAATATGCGGACGTGTTCAAGGGCGATACGAACTGGGCGGGGATTTCGGCCGTCGAGTCGGATCAGTATGCATGGGACGATAATTCGACCTATATCAAGAAGCCGCCGTATTTCGATAAACCGGTGGATCCGGAGACGTCGATTACCGACCTTGCGACGCTGCGTGTGCTGGCGGCGCTGGGCGATTCGGTGACTACCGACCATATTTCGCCGGCAGGCAACATTGCCAAAGACTCGCCGGCGGGCAAGTATTTGATGGATTTGGGCGTGACCGCCAAAGATTTCAACAGCTATGGCGCGCGGCGCGGAAACCATGAAGTGATGGTGCGCGGGACGCTTGCCAATATCAGGTTGAAGAACGCGATGGTTACGGGCACGGAAGGCACCTGGACGGTGCACGTGCCGACGGGCGAGAAGATGTGGATCTACGACGCCTCGATGAAGTACCAGGAGGCGGGGACGCCGCTGATGATCATCGCGGGCAAAGAGTACGGTTCCGGCTCATCGCGTGACTGGGCGGCCAAGGGCGTTGCGCTGTTGGGCGTTCGCGCCGTGATCGCGGAGAGTTTTGAGCGGATCCACCGCTCCAATCTGGTGGGCATGGGCGTGCTGCCGCTGGAGTTTATCGATGGCGCCAATAAGGAGTCGCTGGGATTGACGGGGCTGGAAGAGTATTCCATCTCCGGCGTGAAGCCGGCGATTCTTGGGAATAAAATTGCCGAGGTTACGGCGACGGCAGCCGATGGCAGCGTGAAGACCTTTAACGCCAAGGTTCGTATCGATACGCCGATGGAAGTGGAGTACTACCGGCACGGCGGGATTCTGCCGTTTGTGCTGGGGCAGTTGGCGGCTCGTTAACTCACGACCACCACGGTTCGCCGGGGACTAGCTGGCTCTTCAAGTAGTCGAAGTCGAGATCCAGTCCAAGCCCCGGCGCCGTGGGAACGGTAAGCTGGCTCTTCTGTACGGCCGGGGCGCCGCCCTTTAGCATTTTTTCGACGTGGCGAGTGGGCCGTCCGAGTGCGCTTTCGCTGCGGTAGAAGTTGTGAATGGCGCTGCCGAAGTGCGCGCTGGCGTAAGTCAGGACGATGGAGCCGACGTTGTGAAGGGCAACTGGCGTGCGGGTCTGGTAAGCGTAATCGGCGATCTTGCGGGCTCCAGTGATGCCGCCGCAGAAGGCGAGATCGGGGTGGATGATGTCGCAGGACTGGGCGTCGATGAAGGGCTTGAAGCCGCGCAGCATTTCCAACTTTTCGCCCGTGAGAATGGGCACGCGGGTGGAGCGCTTCAGGGCGGCCCAGCCCTCATGATGAGGCACGTTGATGGGGTCTTCGAGGAAGAGCGGATTCATCGGCTCGACGGCTTTGGCAATGGCGATGGCGCTGGGGGTGTCGGGCTCGTTGTGGCAGTGAACGGCGATGTCTATGTCGTCGCCGACGGCTTCGCGAACGTTCATATAGGCTTTGGCGACGTTACGCACTTGCTGGCTTGTGAGGGTGGCGGCATAGCGGGCGGAGGGCACGCCGAGTGTGGAGTCGATGTTGATTTTGAACGTATTGAAGCCCTCCCTCGCGGCTTTGATCTGCGCGGCCCATTCGCGGCAGGAGCCTTTATCGAGCATGTTCAACTCGCGCGAACCGTGCGAGTACATAGGAATGGCATCGCGGAAGGGCCCGCCGAGGAGGACATTGACAGGCTTGTCGAGCAGTTTGCCGGCGAGGTCCCACAGGGCCAAGTCGATCCCGCTGATGGTCGGGATATGGGCCATGTAGGTGTGCATGAGGGTTGTGAGGTTGTGGAAATGGACTTCGAGGGCGAGCGGGTCCTTGCCCTCCAGGTGGGGCAACATGGTGGCGATACGGGCGCGCGCCATGGGGCCGGTGGCGCCCGCTTCACCGTAACCGGAAACGCCCGCGTCGGTGTCAATGCGAATTAGACAATTGCCGGCGATGTTCTGGATCGCCATGGCCCGAATGGCGGTGATCTTGACCTTGCCCTGAATCGGCGCGGCGGCACGCGCCAGAGCGGGGAAAATCGGGACGGACTTGAGAAGATCGCGGCGAGTGATTGGCATGCCGCCAAATCGTACCACAACGAATCCCTTGCGTCGGCGGGCCTGCCTTCGCGGCGCAGATACTAAAGGGTTTTCAGGAATGCGATTAGGGCGCGCGTGTCAGCAGGCGACAATTTGAGTCCGAACTCGTGCCCCCTGATCGGTCCTGGGCCGATGTGAAATCCTTTCGGCACATAGTCTGGGTTGAGCCGCGCGGGGTCGAGCCACTCCTCAAGCGTTTCGGCCTGTCCGCTGTGACCGAAGGCATTACGGTGCCAAACTCCCCGCAGTGAGGGAACTTTGTAGAACCCGGTGCCGCGGCGTGTACGCATGGCCAACGTAGGATCGGTTCCGACAGAGATGTCGAGAATCGCGTCCGTCTTGCGCAATTCTTCCGGAACCTTGAAGCCCACAGCAGGCGTTAACTTGTTGTTCGTGTAGAGGGGCGGTGTGTGGCAGCCGCCGCAACCTTGCTGTTCGAAGACCCGTTTGCCCCGAATGGTCAGCGCATCTTGCGGATTCGGATTCGGTGGCGCCTTGAGCGAGTACAGATAGAGCGCCATCGCATATAACTGTTCATCACTATACCGGGTGCCCTCTTCACCGCTGAATGGCGTTGGTTTGGAACTCGGTTGAAAGTCACCGAAGTGGGCGAGCGTATCCAAACCCATATTGATGATGGCGTACCGCATCAAATCGCCGATCGACCGGTGGCGCACGAGTCCAGTCGCGTCCAGGTATTTGAGATCCTGGATGCCTATGAGCGACGGGACATGCACCGGGTGTGAGCGGCTTGTCCCTTGCCGGGCAAAGACTCCCGGGTGGTTCGCAGCCAATTGCGCGGCTGCACTTTCACGGGTAAATGAGTTCTCGAAGTTTTCCCTTGACTGTATCCACGGTGCACCAAATAGGACCCAGTCGTTCGCGATGCGTTGTGCGTGCGCCTCGGGACTACTCTCATGCACCGGCTTCAAAGCCGCGGCGCTAAACGGCCGCGCGACAATACCTTGCGCTCCCTCCAGGAGAGAACCGTCCGACATGATGCGTGTGTGGCAGTCCGCGCACGCGTTTAAGCCGATTTCAATCACTCCCTTCCTGCGGATGTAATAGCGATTGCCGGGACGAAACGAATGAAGGGTACCGTCCGGTAGTGGCGGCAGGGATGGGTCTATCTCCGGTGATTGCGGCGCCGGAAAGAATCGAATGTGCGACTGGAAGACTAACTTGCCTGCGTTAACCCAGTCTTCTCTTGTTCGCAGGGAGGCCGGATCGAAGACGATCTGGGGTTCCTGTTGCTTAAGCCAATCCCTATAGCCGGCCGGTTCCCTGCCGGGAGCAAACACTGGATACGAGCGATAGATCACGCGCTCCTTGAGCACGTAGTATTCCTTGGCGGTAACGTATTTTGGCGAACGGTCCGCGTGGACGAGCGGCAGCTCGAAGCCGTCAACGGCTTGATCGTCCCATGCCCGGGGGATGTCAGGCCGGAAGACCTGACCTCCACCACTTGCAGCACACAATAACAGAGCCGTTGCAAGTGTCGCAGTTTTCCGTATCATCGACTTGCGTATCCTAGCACGAGTGACGTGCTCTGCGACCGACCTTCCAGCCCACCAATTTAGTAATCCCCGGACCCAGCCCCTCGATTCTTGTTCGATTCAGGGGTCCTTGGCACAGAAGGCGATGCCGCCGGGCGGAGGGAGAGCGTCCCAGACGAGGCGTGAAGGCGGCTGATCAAGCTTAATCTCGAGCGCTTTCGCGGCGACGTCCCGGCCGTAGGGGAAACAGGTCATGTAGATCAGCCCTTCGCTGTCGCGCGCGACCCGCAACAGCTCCTCCGTGGCCGCAGCCCGTTCCAGAAACTGGCCTCTTTTTTTGACAACGATGTAGGCGCCGTTGCAAGTGAGCAGGGCGGCCGCGGTTGCCGCCAGGACCCAGCGGCGCTTACGAAACCGGGCGGCGGTTACCAGCAGTCCAGTTGCGACGAGCAATCCGACGCCGGCGCTCGGGAGGTAAGTATGGCGGCTGGGGACTACAGGCATGTAGAGCAGGAAGCAAAATGGCAGAACCGCTACGCAAGTCCAAATGGCCGCGGGGAGTACCTTCCGCCACGCGCGCCGATTCCAGACAGTGATTGCGGCGATAGCCAGGAATCCCGAAAACCAGAGCATACGGGTAAGGCTTTTGATCCATACCAGCAGGACCGGTGCCTGAAAAGAAAATGTACCGTCGTTCAAGTGCAGGTGATCATTCTTGGCGGCGAAAATCAATAGCGCATACGCCAGAGCCATTGATGCGAAGGGCGCAACGGTCATCAGATTTCGATTGTGCTTCCAAGCCAGGGCGGCGGCGATTGGAACCAGGATTACGGCGGCTTCTTTGGACAGCAGAGCGAGGGTAAACCAGAGAGCCGCGAGCGCGTATTGGTTGGCTGTGCCGCTTCGCACGAAACCGTTCCAACTAAGCAGGAAGCAGCCGCAGAAGAAGAAGAGCAGAAGTTCGGGTAACGCGGCGTACCACATGACGGCTTCCTGGTGGACCTGACAGGCCGCGAAGAACGCCGCCGCGAGCCAGCAGCGCAGAGGCGTCCACCCCAGGCGGCGCGCAACGAGGAAGAACAGGCACGTATTGAGAACGTGCAGTAGCACGCTGGTCGCATAGAAGGGCAGGGGCGCCGTGCCGAACCACTCTTCCGTCCAGTGGGTCATGACAATGGAGGTTGCGCGACAGCGGTAGAGCGGATCGGCAAGAAGGTCAGGCCATGAAGAAATGGGCCCGTACTTTCGGCCCAAATCGAGTTGAATGTAGTCGTCGGAAAGGAACGGTTGTACGAGAACTGGCAGGTACGGAACGATCGCCAGCAACGCTAGAGCAAGGTATGGGAGCGCCCAGTGGCCTCGGATTGAAGAGACAAAAACTCTCCGCTCCGCAGCCTGCGGCGGCACTGCAATTAAAATGTCCCCGGTCACGATTGCCATAAGTGTAAACGAATCCAAATTCTTGACAATACGGGGATTACTGTATGGCGCGGTCTTAATGGCGGAGGTGTACTCTGGGGTAGTGAAGCGGTTAACGAGTACCCAGGTGCTGTATGGCGGTTTCGCGGCAGTTCTTGCGGTTCTGGTTCTTTCGGCCGTGGAAGCAGCGCAATTAAGCGGGGCCGGGGATGAGCAGCAAGCCGCCGCATACCGCCGATTCATCCGGCAGGACGACGCGATTAGCGCGATACGCCGGACGATTTGGCTTGGCGGGATCTACTCGCGTGACTTTTTCCTGAATCGGACGCCGGCGGGAAGAGAACGTCTTTCGAGGAATTTGATGGAACTGGAGAAGAGTGGAGCGGCTGCGCTGGCGACCCTGCGGGAGGCGTTTCCGGCGAAGTTAGAGGACCTGCAGATCCAATCCAATTTCAGTGCGTTCCTCAGTGAACTGCGCCAACTGGAGGCGTCACCGGAAAATGCGCTTCCGGCGCCGACGACAATTCTCGAAGAGATTTTGTTGCCGCGACGCCTCTCGTTGCTGGCGAAATTCGAAGACCTTCGGGCGACGGTGCGGGAGGAGCTTGTGGATGCCCAGACGCGCTACGACGCTGCGCGTGCGGAGGCGGCGCGAAAGCTGCTCTTTCTCTTAGGCGCGGCCCTTTGTATTGGCGTGCTGGTGGCCCTTGCCAGTCTGCGCTACGCGTCGCGGCTGCAGCAGGAGCGGCAGCGCCACTTCGAGGCGATCGCGCTGGCAAATCAGGAGTTGGAAAAATTATCGGCGCGGCTGTTGGAAATCCAGGAACAGGAGCGCCGCGCGCTTTCGCAGGAGTTGCACGATGAAGTGGGGCAGACGCTGACGGCGTTGCGAATGGAGCTTTCGCAAGTGATTGGGTTGGTGACCGAGCAAGATGCGCGCGAAAGGCTGCTGCGGGCGCGTGAGCTTGTGGAGGGCACGGTGGAGATAGTACGTGACATCTCGCTGATGCTTCGACCTTCGCTGCTGGACGACTTGGGCCTGGGCCCCGCGCTTCAATGGCTGCTCGAGCGGTTTTCGCTGCGTAGTGGTATTTCCTATGAGTTTGAGGGCGCCGAGGTAGGGGAAGACCTTTCCGATCCGCTAAAGACCTGCGTGTTCCGAATTGCGCAGGAAGCGCTGAATAATTGTGAGAAATACGCCGAGGCAACGTCGCTGCGGGTCGTATTGCGGCATGAGGCGGGAACGGTGTCGCTCGAAGTGAAAGACGATGGCCTTGGGTTTACGCTGGATCGCCGCGGACTTCCGCCGCGGGGAACGGGAATTCTGGGGATGCGGGAACGCGCGCAGAAACTGGGCGGAACGTTGACTGTGGATTCGCGGCCCGGAGAGGGTACGCGCGTCGGATTGATGCTGCCCGTGGAAACATCCGAACCGGTGGAGTTACCGGCTTACGAGGGGAGAATTTAGAAATGGTGTGCCGAATTCTGCTTGCAGACGATCATACGCTGGTCCGCCAGGGCATTCGACGAATCCTGCAGAGTCAACCGGATCTTCGCGTGGTTGCCGAAGCGGGCTCCGGTACGGAGGCGATCGAGCTGGTGCAGCAGCATGAACCGGATATCTTGGTGCTGGATGTTGGGATGAAAGGGCTGAACGGACTGGAGGCGCTGGCGCAATTGCGGCGCATACAACCGTCGCTTTCCGTGCTGATTTTAAGCATGCACTCCGATGAACGATATGTAATGCGGGCGGTCCGGGAGGGCGCGCGGGGCTATGTGCTGAAAGACTGCGTGGAGCAGGAGTTAATCGAGGCGGTTTCGGCCGTTCGGCGAGGGGCGCGGTTCTTCAGTCCGGAAGTCAATCGGCTGGTGCAACGGCAGGATGCCGAGTTGACGGGCGGGGCGGCTAATCCCGAAGACCGTTATGATCGATTGACGGAACGGGAGCGCCATATCTATCAGCTATTGGCGGAGGGGAACAGCAATAAAGAGATTGCCGCGCTGCTGGGGCTGAGTCTGCATACAGTGGAGACGCACCGATCGCGGGTTATGGAGAAGCTCGATTTGCACAGCGCCGCGGAACTCGTGCTGAGCGCCGTGCGCCGGGGGATCGTGTCGTAAGTTGCACTGATGTCGATCTTGTGAAAAAAAGTGTTTGCCTTCTGGCGAACCTTCTGAGACAATACTCCGAGCAAGAAACCAATCGCATAATCCCCATTCGCCCGAAGGGTTGACGCCCTCACGGTGTGTCTGGAGCGGCTTGGTGTTTAGCATTAGGAGATTGGTAAGTGAGAGAAAAAGGTGTCGTCAAATGGTTCAACGCTGCGAAGGGCTACGGCTTTATCCAGCGTGCCAGCGGTGAGGACGTATTCGTCCATTTTTCCGCCATTCAAATGAATGGTTACAAGTCCCTGGATGAGGGAGCGGAGGTGGAGTTCGAGGTCAAAACAGGTCCGAAGGGTCTGCAAGCCGAAAACGTCGGTCGCCCCTGACGCCTTAGAAAAATTCTAGATTTACCGAAGGCCGCCAATTCCTTGGCGGCCTTCGTGTTTCAATAGGCAAATGCGGTGTCTTTTCCTCCTGCTGGTTGCCGTACCCGCTTTTGCTCAACCCGTCGTCCTCATTAACGGTTTTCAATTTCCCCCCTGCGAAGGGGCTACGGCGGAAGCCACATTTGGACAGCTTCCCCAAAAACTGCGCGACTCGGGCCGCGAAGTAATCTACTTCAATAGTTGTTCGGTGCCTGCGGCGGCCGGGTCATCGCGCGCCTCGATAGAAGAAATGGGGGCCGCGCTTGGCGCTCGGCTGGCCGCGGTATCGACACCGCAAGTCGATGTGGTGATGCACTCGATGGGCGGCCTGATCCTCCGTTCGTACCTGAGCGGGAAGCAGAATGCCTCCGGTACATTCCGGCCGCCGGCCAACCACAAAATCCGCAAGGCGGTTTTTCTGGGCACGCCGCAGTTCGGGCTGGGCCTGGCGCAGACGATCCTGGCTTTCAGCGGCGGCGATCCGGTGGTTCGGTCGATGCTGCCCGGCAGCCAGTTTCTACTCGACCTTGGAAGCTGGAATCAGGGCGGGGACGATTTGCGGGGGATTGATGCGGTGGCTGTGGTTGGGAACGTGAACAACGGCACCGATGGTCTGATCCCGATCCCGTCTTCGTCGATTTCGTTTGCGGCCGCCGCCGAGCGGACTCGTGTTGTGCCTTATTGCCATACGAATGACGGGACACTCGCATTGATCGCGTCCGGTTGCAGCCGCCCGCCCTATCTCGCCAACGTAACCAGCGACGATCATTTGGGCTGGCAGATCATTCGCAGCTTTCTTGCCGGTACGGAGGAGTGGCGCAGTCTGGGGACCTCGCTGAGCGCCGATCCCACGGGGTCTACCCGCGGCGGATTAACGGTTGCGGTTCGTGACAAGGATGACAACCCCAATATCGGCATAACCGGGGTAACCGCGGGAAGCACGGCGCTGATTAAGGTCACCGACTACTATTACTCCGAGCAGATCGGCACCGGTGCGCAGAACCTGACGATCAATACTACGGCGGGAAATGTCAGCGCACCGCAAAACATAGCGGCTGGGGTGCACTCGGTGGCCTTCGTCAAGCCGGGTCCGGTAGCGGCCGCCATTCTTCCGGCGGCGGGGCGCGTTCCGACGCGGACTCTGGCCCCAGGCATGTTTGTCAGCTTTTACGGCTCGCTGCTGGCATCGGAGAATGTTTCGGCGACGTCGCTGCCGCTGCCGACGACTTTGGCTGGTACGCAGGTATTGGCCGCAGGCAGGCCGGTGGGTTTGCAGTTCGCGGGTCCGACGCAGATTAATGCGATTCTTCCCGAGGATGCCGCGGGACTACTGAATCTCAATGTAATGACCCCTGCCGGGGCGAGCAAAATCAATATTCTGATCGAACCGGCGGTTCCCGCTATTTTTACGCAGACCGGAACGGGCAGCGGCACGGCCTCGGCGATTCAGGCGCTAAGCGGTGTCGTGATCACAACGCAATCGAAAGCGAGAGCGGGCGATGCCGTCAGCCTCTATCTGACGGGGTTGGGGGCGACGGAAACGCGCGATGGGCTGCAATGGGCGAAGCTTCCGCCGAAGCTGTTCCTCGGAAACGTCGAAGCCCAGGTCCTCTACGCGGGCCGCGCGCCGGGGTATGCCGGGTTAGACCAGATCAACTTTGTTGTCCCAGCGAATGCGCCATCCGGCGATACAACGCCACTGCGGGTTGAGTCCAATGGCCGCGTCTCAAACGCGGTAACTCTTCCCATTTTGTAAATCTAAGTGCGGATGGCGTCTAACATCCGCACCGTCTCAGTTGTTAGTTCGTAGGGGGCGAGCGCGGCTTTAACCGTAGGCAAACGGTTCTCAAATGCCGGAAACTCCACGATGCTCTTCAGGCCTATGTGGCGCAGATCGGGGTTCACCGGGAACGGCAACGCAGCCAGCGACTCCAGAACATCTTCCAACTGGCGGGAATCAACCTGCAGCCGCACCAGCAGGAGTTCGCCTTCCTCGCGCGAGGTCAATACAATCGACATACCTGGCTCCTTGAATTAGCAAACCGGCTTTCAGGGAGAACGAAAGGTAGGTCCTGAGGGAGGCCCGATTCGCGTTTAGCACTTTTTACCGTGGTTGCAAGTAGCTTGGATCAGCATGCCGCTGACACCTAAATCACTCCACGTGACTACAGGCTAACATTGGATTTAGGCCGGTGCAAGTAAATTGATTGCTCCGTTTTCGTAAGGAAAACGCCTTATGCGGGGGCGAGTTTTGCGCGCGGATCCACACGCGCGACACGCGCCAATAGATACTCTACTTCGCGCTTGGCCAGAACCGTCAAACCGGCTCCCGGTTTGCGCTGCGCATCGGAAGCGATCATGCCGCGGCGCATCATGACGTACTTGCGCACGGCCAAGCCGACGCCCTGCTGTTGCTCATAGCGGATCAGCGGCAGATGAGCGTCGAAGAGGTCGTGGGCGGCATCGCGCTCGGCGGACTTCTGCAGACGCACGATGTCGGCGAGCATGTCGGGGAAGGCGTACCCGGTCATGGCGCCATCGGCACCGCGCTCCATTTCGAAGTCGAGGAACAGGCCGCCGTTGCCGCAGAGAATGGAGATGGGCCGCATGGAACCTTCGGCGGTATAGCCGCGAAGGGTAGAGATCTTTTCGAGCCCCGGCCAATCTTCGTGCTTGAGCATGACGCAGGAAGTGTTCTCAGAGATGATCCGGCGAATGACGGCGGGGGTCATGATGACGGTGAGCGTGAGTGGGTAATCCTGCAAAACCCACGGGATGTCAGCACCGATGGCCTCAACGGCCTGTTTGAAATAGGTAACGATCTGGTCGTCGGTGCGGAGTGACGGCGGGGGGGCGATCATGACGCCCGCGGCGCCCAGATCCATGGATGCCTTTGAAAGGGACGCCATGGCGGCGAAACCGGGCGACGAGACGCCGACAATCACGGGGATCTTCGGAGCCCTTTCGATGAAGCGTTTGACAACGGCGATGGCCTCGCTCTGTTCCAGTTTCGGGGCTTCGCCCATGATGCCGAGGACCGTGAGGCCGGTGGCGCCGGCATTCAGATAGAAATCCATCAGGCGGTCGATGGAATCAAAATCGATGCGGCCATCGGGATGGAATGGAGTAGGGGCGATCGGATACAGGCCGTGCGCGGTATTGTCCAGGAGCATGCACGACCATTATCGCCCCATTTGATACTATGGCTGCCGATATGAACCGCCGCTACTTCTTCTTTGGATCCGTGCTCGCCGGGGCCGTGCCGGCCGCCGGTTTTGGGAGCGTTCCTTCGCTGCGCGCACTGGGGTATAAGCCGTACTACGACAAGCTGAATGTGGCCGCCGTCGGCTGCGGCGGGCAGGGCGGAGTGATCCTGAACAACGTGGCGCCGACGGAAAATATCGTCGCTCTGTGCGACGTCGATGAGAAGCGCGCGGCTGAGAACTTTCAGAAGTTCAGCAAGGCGCCGAAATATAAAGATTTCCGGGTGATGCTGGACAAGGAGGGCAAGAATATCGATGCCCTGACGATCGGCATTCCCGACCATATGCATGCCACTGTGGCGCTCAATGCGATGCAGCGCGGCAAGCACGTTTATGTGGAAAAGCCGCTGACCCGAACGGTATGGGAGGCTCGCCTGCTGCGGGATGCGGCGGTGAAGTACAAGGTCGCGACGCAGATGGGGAATCAGGGGTATTCGCACGAAGCGATTCGTACGGCGGCGGAGATCGTTTGGTCCGGCGCGATTGGGGATGTTACCGAAGTGCACGCCAGTTCGACGCCGGGTACGCATCCGACGGGACTGCAGCAGCCCGCGGCGGAGGCGTCGGTGCCGTCCAATGTCGATTGGGACCTGTGGCTCGGTTCGTCCAATATGCGGGCGTTCAGTCCGGATTATGTGCCGTACAACTGGCGCGGATTTTTCGATTTCGGCACCGGGCAGCTTGGGAACTGGGGTATTCATGCTCTGGGTCCGGTGCACCTGGCCTTGCAACTGGGAGCGCCGAGCAGCGTGGAACTGCTGACGCAGGAGAATCAGAGCAAGTGGACGTTCCCGAACAAGGCCGTGATCCGTTTCGATTTTCCGCAACGGGGCGGACTCGCGCCGGTCTCGGTGTTTTGGCACGACTCGGCGCTGCCGACCGACAACGATGCCTACAAGGTTTCCGGCGCGGAGAACGAACTGGTGCTACCGCGCAGCGGGAATCTGAGCGAGAAGGGCCGCGGTGTCGCGGCGGGTCCTGGCCCGGGGCGCCCGCCTTCGGCGCGGCGTATCGGCGCCGGCGGTCCGGACGTGAAAGTGTATGGATCGCAGGAGCCGCTCCCGCCGCCGAAGCCGGGTATTTTAAGCGGGAACGGCGCCGTCTTCGTTGGTTCGAAGGGGCTACTATCGACTGTGGAGCGCGGTGAAGGCGTCAAGCTTCTGCCCGAGAACCGGTGGAAGGACTACACGCTTCCGCCGCAATTGCTTCCCCGTTCACCGGGCCACATGCTGGATTGGGTTCGTGCCTGTAAAGGCGGGGAGATGTCGGTCTCCGATTTCAGTATTTCGGTGCCTTATGTGGAGTGGGTGCTGCTGGGCGTGATTGCCTTCCGCGTGCCGGGCAAACTGATGTGGGACAGCAAGACGATGCGGTTCACCAATAGCGAAGAGGCCAATAAGCTTCTGCGGCCGGCGATTCGCAAGGGCTGGGAGTTGAAGCTCTAACGGTTACTTTTTGGCCTTCTTCCAGGCATCGAACTTCTTTTTGTTCGCTTCGTTCAGGTTCGGATAGACGCCGTAGATGGGCTCGCCCTGCAGAAGCAGTTTTCGCTGGAACTGTTCCTGCTCATCGTGCTCCAAGGCCTTGTCGAGGACCTTGTCTACGATGGCTGCGGGGATGACGAGGACGCCGTGGCGCTCGCCGATGAGGATGTCGCCGGGGGTGACGGTTACGCCTCCGATGCGGACGGGCATCTGGTAGTCGACGGCCATCATCAGCGGGCTGACGCTGGAGGCGTGGCCGCAGCGGAGATAGATGCTGGCGGGCATCGCGGCCAGGTCCGGCACATCGCGCATGCAGCCGTCGACGAGAATCCCGGCGCCGCCTTTCATCAGAAAGCGGGTCGTAACCATGGCGCCGGATACCGTTGATTTCGTCTCGCCGCCGGCATCGAAGACCAGGACGTCGCCGGGTTGGGCTTCCTCGGCCGTGCGGTAGTTCAGTTGCGGTCCGGCGGCGTAGATCTTTTCGCGGAGGTCCTTGCGGTTGGGCAGATAACGGGCCGTTCGCGCCCGGCCGACGAGGCGCCGGTCGCCGTTCAATGGGGTCAGTTCATTGATGAAGCAGAGCGGGTAGCCCTCCTGCGTAACGGCGGACCACGCGGCTTCGAGACCCACGCGCATGGCCTTACCGAACAGGACACGATCGGCTGGACTGAGCTTATCTGCGACGTAGGCGGGAATGGTTCGTTCGGGCGCTTCAATGGTGATGGCGGCGGGCTGGGCGAGCAGTTGCGCGGCGACCAGCGGGAGGAGGCAAAATCGCATTCATCGACTATATGCCAGATAGACGGCCGGTTCTATCCTCCATAATGGATTCATGTTTCGCATTCTTGTATTAGTGCTGTTGGCTGCGGCGACGCTGGCCGCCCAGCAGCCCGCGCGGTCGAACTGGCAATCCGCGACGACACTGCCCGGTGTTGATATGAAGAGTTTGACGCCGGCTCAACAGAAGGTCTTGCTGGCCGTTCTTCGCGATTCGACGTGCCCTTGCGGCTGCCCGATGCAGATCGCCCAGTGCCGCGTCGAAGACCCGGGGTGCGGGCAGAGTCAGACGCTGGCGAGCCTGGTGGTGGAGGCAGCGGCGGCGAACAAGACCGCGGCGCAAATTCGCAAGATTCTTGCCGATTCGCCGTTGGTGAAAGCGGCGGCCCAGCGGGACCGAATCCTGTTGGATCCGATATCGATCAACATTTTGGGCGCGCCGGCGAAAGGCCCGGCCGGAGCGAAGGTGACGATTGTTGAGTTCTCCGATTTTCAATGCCCGTTTTGCGTGAAGGCCATCCCGCTATTGGATGCGTTAATGAAGGCTTATCCCAACGATGTGAGGCTGGTCTATAAGCAGTTCCCCTTGGATCAGCATTCGCAAGCTGCGATGGCGGCGCGGGCGAGTTTGGCGGCGCATGCACAGGGAAAGTTCTGGCCGCTGCACGACAGGATGTACGCCAATAGTCGCGCGATCAACCGGGAGACCGTGCTGGCGTGGGCAAAGGAGTTCGGGCTCGATATGGCCAAGTTCACGAAAGTGTTCGACGCCCCGGAGACGCAGGCCGCGGTGAATCGTGATTTGGCCGACGGGGGACGGGCGGGCGTGAGTGCAACGCCCACCATATTCATTAACGGCAAGAAGTATCAGGGCGCAATTGATCTGGCTCAACTGAAGCCGATCATTGCCGAAGAGCTGAAGGGCAAGTAACATGCGGTGGGTGCTGCCTCTCTTGCTGCTACATGCAGCTCTGGCCGCGGAGTTTCGCGCGGCTGTCGTGAAGATCGATATCACGCCGTCAACGCCCCAGTGGCTGCTGGGATATGGGGCGCGGCAATCGACGGGCGTTCACGACAAGATCTACCACCGCATTGTTCTGCTGGACGATGGCGCGACGCAGTTCGCGCTGGTGAGCTCCGATATTTGCCTGGTTTCGCCGGCCGAGTATGAGAAGGTGGCGGCGGAATTGGAGAAGCGCGTGGGCATCAAACCGGTCCATTTCTGGTGGGCCAATACGCATACCCATTCGGCACCGGAAGTCGGGCCGCCGGGACTGGCGGTGGCGTTTCTTGGCGACCGGTATACGCACAAGGTGGAGAGCGCCTACACGGAGATGGTGGAGAAAACCCTGGTCGATGGCGTGGCCGATGCGCGGGGGAAACTGCAGCCGGCGAGGCTTGGATTTCAGTGGGGCGTTTCGTATGCGAACATCAACCGGCGCGCCCGCGACGTGGAAGGGGAGACGTACTTGGGGCTCAATCCGGAAGGGCCGAGCGACCGGCGGCTGGGGCTGATACGGCTCGACAAGGCCGATGGCAGCCCGTTGGCGCTGATTGCGAACTATCCGATCCACGGGACGGTCCTGGGCGGCCAGAACCTGCAGATTTCCGGCGATGCGCCCGGGGTGGTGAGCGAGTACGTCGAGCAAAAGACGGGTGCTCCGCTGCTGTTTATTAATGGCGCGGCGGGCGACCAGGCGCCGATTTATACGGTCTATCCGGACTTCCGCAGTGGTCATTTGAGCCAATTTCGCGTTCTACTCGGAGACCGGATTTTGGAGGCGAACAAGGGTTTGAAGACTTCGACCGGCGCGGTCAAGCTGACGGCATTGAGTGCCGTGGTTGAGACGCCGCGGCGGCCGGGGCTTACGTTTCCCGATGAATTGAAGGACTATGCTCCGGGCGATAAAGTCCGGCTGCCGCTCCGGTTCCTGCAGATCAACAGGGACATCGCCATCTGGTCCGCGCCGATTGAGCTTTTCTGCGAAGTCGCGATGGAAATCCGCGAGAAATCGAAGTTCAAGAACACGCTCTATTTCGGGTATACGAATGGGTGGCTTGGCTATTTGCTGACGCCGAAGGAACTGAAGAATGGCGGGTATGAGCCCCGTGTTTCGCCGTATACGGCTCAGGCCGCGGCGGACTTGACGGCGGCGGTGTTGCGGCAGATCGGGAAGAATTAGACGGGTGGCGGCTCGGAGAGTCCGATGACTGTTCCTTCCGGCGCGCGAACATAGGCGACCTCGAGTCCCCAGGGCATTCGCTTTGGCGGGGCGATCGACTGCGCGCCTTCCTGGATGGCCTTGTCGAACGCGGCGGGCACGTCGGTTGTGAGGAATGCGATTTCAACGCCGGCGGGCCGTCCACCGGCAGGACGCATGTACTCGCCCGGCATCAGCATTTCGCCCAATGAATGTGCGGCAATCGCGAGTGTTGCATCGCCGTGTTTGAGTTCGGCGAAGCCCAGGGCCTCGTCGAAAAAGTGGAGTTTCAGACTGAAAGCGCGCTGGTAGAAGTCCATGGCGGACGGGACGTCGTCAACGTAGAGGACGGTGGCAGCGAATTGCATGCTTGCAGTTTACCGGCCTTGTACCCCTAAAAGGATCGGATAGACTATTGCCACTACGATGCGCCCGACCGTTGAAATCTCATTGCCATTTGCTTTGCTGCTGCTCGGCTCGATGCCTGGCACAGCCCAGTCCGGATGGACTACGGCCGACGACCATCGCAACATGATGGAGCAGTTGGGGATCAAAGCATTGCGGCCCGGGCCCAGCGGGAATGAATCGGCCCCGAATCACGCGAACTACGACGAGTCAATCGCGAACCCGTTTCCCAACTACCCGGAGATCCTGCGCTTAAAGAACGGCGAGGCGGTAACGACGCCGGAGAGTTGGTGGCGCAAGCGGCGGCCGGAGATTGTCGAGGATTTTGAACGCGAAGTGTTGGGACGGGTTCCGGCTAATGTGCCGCGTATTAACTGGACCGTTATCAAGACCGTGAATGACAAAGTGGGGCCCTTCCCAGTTGTGGCGCGCGAGCTTGTTGGGCGCGCCGACAACTCAGCGTTCCCGGACATCAGCGTAGAGATCCAAATGGTGGTCGTGACGCCGGCGTGGAGCCAGAAGCCGGTGCCGCTAATGATGATGTTCGGGCGGCCGGCGCTGCCATCGGCTCCGGTGCCGGAGCAGTTTGCGCGATTCGCCGCGTTGGCGGGAACGGACCCTCCGTCTACCGTTCAATTGATTGGCAGCGGATGGGGCTATGCGCAATTGGCTCCGGCGAGTATTCAGGCGGACAATGGCGCGGGACTGACGAAAGGGATCATCGGGCTTTCGAATAAAGGCAGGCCACGGAAGCCGGACGATTGGGGCGCTCTGCGGGCGTGGGCGTGGGGCGCGTCGCGCGCGCTGGACTATCTGGAGACCGATCCGGCGGTGGATGCGAAGCGCGTGGGAATTGAGGGCGTCTCGCGATACGGGAAAGCGGCATTGGTGACGATGGCTTTCGATACGCGGTTTGCGCTGGTGCTGGTGGGCTCCTCCGGGGAGGGCGGCGTGAAGCCGCACCGCCGGAATTTTGGGGAAGCCGTGGAGAATCTAACGGGCGCCGGAGAGTATCACTGGATGGCCGGCAACTTCCTGAAATATGGCGCCGCGGAGGCGACGTTCGGAAGTAAGAACGCCGGGGATATCCCGGTGGACTCGCACCAGTTGATCGCACTATGCGCACCGCGGCCGACGTTCATCAGTTACGGCGTTCCGGAGAAGGGCGATGCGCGCTGGCTGGATCAACAGGGGAGCTTCATGGCGACGACCGCGGCGGGCTCCGTGTTCCGTCTGCTGGGCGTCAAGGACATGGGCGTGACGGGCGACTACCGTTCGGTCAAGATGCCGGCGGTTAATGTGAGCCTGCTGGATGGAAACCTGGCATGGCGGCAGCATGACGGCGGGCATACGGATGGACCCAACTGGAAGTACTTTATTCCATGGGCTAATCGCATGGTGGGTTATGCGCCAACACCGCCTCCGCGTATGGCCGCCGATGTCGCTGTTCCAAGACTGGATGCCAATTCGATCGTTGCGCACGGGCAGTTGGTGGAGAAGGCGAAGAAGGGCCGGATCGACGTATATTTCGAAGGCGATTCGATCACACGGCGATGGGGAGCGACCGATTATCCGCTCTTACTCGCCAACTGGAACCGGAACTTCACCGGCTGGAATGCCGCTAATTTCGGCTGGGGCGCCGACCGGATTCAAAACATTCTTTGGCGGGTCAACAACCGCGAGTTGGATGGCGTGAATCCGAAGGTCGTGGTGCTGCAGGCTGGGACGAATAATCTTCGCGCCGAAGAGGGTGTGATCGACGACATTACGAAAGGAATGCAATCGCTGGTCGGGGCCATTCAGGCGAAGGCACCCGAGGCGACGGTAATTTTGACGGGGATTTTTCCGCGCAACGACAACATGGCGCTGATCCCGACCATCCGGCAGATCAACGGGAACCTGGCGAAATTGGCGGATCAGAAGAAGGTCCGATTTCTGGACGTTAACGACAAGCTGGCCGATTTGCAGGGGCGGCTGTTTGAGGGGATGACGAATGCGGACAAACTTCATCTCGCGGAGCAGGGGTATCAGGTCTGGGCGGACGCTTTGAAGCCGATGTTCCAAGAACTGCTTGGGGCTCCGGCGGCCGAGGATAAGGCGCCGCCACCGACCGGCGACCCGAGTGCGCGGCGTTAGCGAGTCCGCGAGTGCTGCTATAAGTGGAAGATGCGCTGCGCCATACTTCCGCTGATCGCCCTCGGCTTGTCCGGTGGCGATTGGCCTCAATTGCGTGGGCCCGCCGGGTCGGGGTTATGCCCGGGCTGCGGCTCCTTCCCCATCGAGTTCGGGCCGCAGAAAAATGTGTTTTGGAAGACGGCGCTGCCCGAGGGCAAGTCGTCTCCGGTACTGATTGGGGATCGCATTTTTCTAACCGCCGCCGAAGGCGAGGAATTGATTACGTTTGGCCTGAGCCGGACGACAGGAAAGGTGGAATGGCGCAATTCCGTTCGCGCGCCGAAGCGGGAGTTTCAACATACGCTGAACCATCGTGCCGCGCCGACGGCCGTAAGCGAAGGGAAGAACCTCTACGTCTTCTTCGCGGATTTCGGCCTGCTCTCTTACGATTTGAATGGGAAGGAACGATGGCGGCTGCCGCTGGGGCCCTTCAACAGCCAGCATGGGATCGTGGCTTCGCCGGTGTATGCCGATGGACGCGTGATCCTGGTAGTGGACCAGGACACAGACGCATTCATTATTGGCGTGGACGCAAGCACCGGAAATGTGGCGTGGAAAACGCCCCGCCACGTGATTAACGGCTATTCGACCCCAATCATCCACCGGCCGGCGGGCGGGCCGGCGGAAGTGATCGCGCCGGGCTCTTACCAGTTGACGGCGTACTCGGTTGCCGATGGCGAACAGCGGTGGTTCGTGCGGGGGCTGACGTGCCAGCCGAAGTCCGCTCCGACCATAGTTGGCGACATGCTCTACTTCAGCGGCTGGACAACGGGCAACGATGATGGGCAGCAAGTGGACCTGCCGCCATTCGCCGAAGTGGTGGCGGCGGCGGATAAGAATCGCGACCTGAAGCTTGCGCCGGAAGAACTTCCGAAGCCGTGGCAGCCGACGGGTACGTGGCGGGCGGTGGATCTGGACCGGGACGGCTTTTTGAACGAGCGCGAATGGACGTTTTTCCGGACCCGGCGAGCGTCCCGGAACGCGATACTCGCGGTGAAACTGGGCGGCAAAGGGGATGTGACGGAAACGCACGTTAAGTGGCGATACTCGAAGTCGCTGCCCGACGTGTCGGCGCCGCTGGTCTATAACGGCGTAGTGTATTTGGTCCGGAACGGAGGTATCTTAACTACGCTCGATGCGCAAACGGGAGCGGTGCTGAAGCAGGCACGGTTGCGAGAAGCGATGGACGACTACTACTCGTCGCCGATCGGTGTGGACGGCAAGGTGTATATAGCCAGCGAGCATGGGAAAGTCGTGGTGCTTCGCGCGGGTGGGGACTGGGAGGTTCTGGCGGTGAACGACTTCGAGTCCGACATCTTCGCGACACCGGCGATCAGCGAGGGGAAGATGTACATCCGGACGAAGGATGCGCTGTACGCAATCGCGGCCGCTACGCCATCTCCAGCCCGCTAATCGTTCCGGTGCTGCTGGCGAATGAGTCGCCTTCGATTCCCATACGCTGCATCATGTTGACGAAGAGATTGCAGAGCGGTGTGTTGTTGTCGCGACGGTGGACAAGGTGCTGGCCGTGTTTGAAGCCGCCGCCCGCGAGGATGATCGGCAGATTGGTGTTGTCGTGGATATTGGCGTCGCCCATGTTGCTGCCGTAGAAGACCATGGTGCGGTCGAGCAGGCGCTGGCCGCCCTCCTGCTTTCCGGCAAGGCGCTCCAACGTTTGTGACAAGATCTGCATCTGGCGGCGGTCGATCTCTTCGAGCTGGCGAACCTTCTCCGCATTCTGGCCATGGTGGGAAAGGCCGTGATAGCTCTCCTTCGAATTCTCGTGCTCGTTCAGGCGGAGGATGGGCGTGACGAAGGCGTCAGCCATTAGCGTGACGATGCGGGTGGAGTCCGATTCGAAGGCCAACTGCGCCATGGAAAGCATCAGTTCGATCTTTTCGAAGAACAGCTTTTTGTCCTGCAGGTCCGGCGGGGGCGGCTGGCTGGGAGCAGGTTTCGCTTTCGCTTCCCAGGCGCGGGTGGTCTGAATGCGTTGCTCCACTTCGCGTACCGAGGTTACGTACTGATCGAGGCGGGCCTTGTCGTCGGTGCCCAATTCGCGGTTGAATCGGCGGGTTTCATCGAGCAGAGTGTCGAGGATGCTTCCCCGGACTTCCAGGCGTTGGATCTGGCGGGCGACTGCTTCCTTGTCGCCCTGAACGAACATGCGTTCGTAGAGCTTGGGGGCGCTGTCCTCGGCGGGGAGCAGCACACCGTCGCGCGTCCAGGAGAGGCTGCGGTTCCCCTTGTCGATATTCACGCCGAGATTGAGCGTAGCGAATCGGGTGACCTGACCGAGTTGGTCGGCGACGTACTGATCGAATGAGATGGAATTGCGGAAGCCGCTACGGAAGGCGCCGCGGGCCGCGGTAAGCAGGCAGTTATCCGCGCTGTGGCCACCGTTGACTCCCGGGTGCGAGAGGCCGCTGAAAACGGTGAAATCGTTGCGATGCTGATCGAGGAGCGACAGATAAGGAGATGCGGTGTAGCCGCGGCCCGTGCCTTCCGGAAAGAAGTGCTTAGGAAGAACGCCGAGGTTGTTGGCGAAGATGAGCATGCGGCGGGGCGTATCGGCCGTTTTGCCGAAGGCGGGGCGCATGCATTCCAGCAGCGGCAGTGCGAGTGCGGCTCCGCTGCCGCGCAGAAACGTGCGACGGGGCAGAGCGCGGCGTGCGACGTGCGGGGCTTGGCTCATTTGATGTCTCCCAGGAAGATTCTGCTTCGCAGCAGAGAGTGGATCAGGTCGCGGGTCCGATAGCCGCCGGGTTCGCAGGCATCGAGCATCTTCTCAATTTCAGCACGGTCCGAGAAACGGACGGGCGTGCCGGTGGCGTAGACGGTAAGCTGGCGGAGGAGATTGCGCGCTAGTTGGCGAGGATTCGACGCGAAGATCTCCTTCAAGTCGTGGATGTTGCGGAAGCTGCGGCCGTCGGCAAGGGTGCCGCTGGGGTCGACGGCGCCGGCGATGGTGTAAACGTAGTCGTGGCCGGTGTGGTCGATGCCCACGACGCGCTGGCCTTCTGCGGTGCCACGGTAGTGCGTCCGCCAGTGGCCGGCAACGTCGAAGTTTTCGAGCGCGAGGCCGACGGGATCGAACTTGGCGTGGCAACTGGCGCAGGAACTGGACTTGGTGTGAAGAGCGAGGAGATCGCGGATCGTCTTGGCGCCGCGGATATCGGGCTCGACTGCGGGAACGCCGGGAGGGGGCGGCGGAGGCGGCTCGCCGAGGATGCGATCCATGATCCAAGCTCCGCGGAGAACTGGGGATGTAGAGGCGCCGTTGGCGGTGATCTTGAGGATTGCAGCCTGAGTGAGCACGCCGCCCAGCGGGCTTTCTTTGGGCAGGTTGACGCGGCGGATGGCGGAGCCCGTTATAGGAGGAAGTTCGTAATGCCGGGCCAGGCGATCATTGACTAGGACGAAGTCCGATTTGACGAGATTGCGGATCGGGAGATTCTCGCGCACCATCGCGGTGAAGTAAGCCAGAGATTCGCGCTCCATGGAATCGATGAGATATTCATCCAACTGGTATTCGGGATAGAGGCGCTTGTCGGGATCGTCGCGCCGGAGATAGCGCAGGTTTAGCCAGTAGTGGGTGAAGCTCTTGACGAAGCGGTCGAATCCGGGGCTGTCGATGAGACGGTCGGCTTCGCGGCGAAGGGTATGGTTGTCATTGAGTCGGGCTGCAGCGAGAGGGGCGTCGGGGCGGGAGTTAATGAGGAAGTGCGAGAGGCGATCGGCGACGGCGGCATTCGTCTTCGGCTCACGGAGATAGAGGAACAGATCGGAGCAGAGGAAGGCCTGGTAGCCGATGAGCATGGCCTCATTGAAAGGTGCCCCGCGGTCGAGGCCGGCGTAAATGAGCTTTTCGAATTTGAGAGCGGCTTCTTCGGACACGGGGCCGCGCGCAGCCAGGGCCATGAAGCGGCGCAGCAGGCGCGTGGCTTCCTGTTTTGGCTTCGCGGGATTGGGGGCAACGCCGAGGTTGTCGAAGAGGACGCGATGGCTGGGAGGCGGCCAGGAAGCGGGCAGGATTGGACCCTCCAGTTCGAGCCAGTTGAAGGCAACTCCGGGAGCGCCTTCGGGCGGGAATGGCGGGAAGCGGTAAGAACCCGTTTTGCCTTCGGCGTCGACCGCAGGAACGGGCAGGCCGAGGAGCCCGTATTCCACAGTTTGCCCGGCGTTGAGATAGACATCGGTTTCGTAGACGTTCTTGCCAGGCCGGATTTCGAGAATCCCGCCAACGGATTTCACATCTTCGGCGATGTCGTGGTTGGTGGGACGCCGCGAGCGGAGCGTCATGGGAATGGACTGCTTGGCATCGGTGAGCAAGAAACCGGGCTGTTGCAGCACGGCGCGGGCGGCGAAACGAACTCGGTAGTGGCCGGGGTGTTTGGCGGCGAAGCCACGCGGGAAGGCGCCGTAGGGCCAGCCTGGAGAACGGAAGAGACCCATTTCAAGCGTGGGATCGGACTCCAGTTCCTTGCCGAGCGGCGTGCTGCGCTCGCTGGCGACGTTTACTCCTTTGTTGTCCTTGATGAAGAACATGGAGTGGAGCGTACCGGTGCTACGGAGGCCGGGGAACAAGTCGCGACCGAAGGTGTGGAACTTAGTGACGGGCTGAGGCGCGGTTGTTGTGGCCATCGCTTGTCGAAGTGCGGCTTCGGCGGCGTCCAAATAACCCGCCAGTTGCACGCGAGACATGTCGAGGGTCTCGGCGGTTTTATTGAAGTGATACGCTTCGCGGTCCTCGGGCAGCATGTCGCGGATGTCGAGGTCGGGAAGTTGGAGGGTGTCGCGGAGGTTCTGCTCGTACTCGTCCCGATTGAGGCGGCGCATGGGGCCGCGGCCGTTTTGCGCGACGTCGGCAAGGTCGGCCTTGTGAAGTTGGGGGGCGAGGAATTGCAGCAGGGCGGTGCGGTCTGAATCTTCGAAAGGTATGCCCTTGGGCGGCATCTCCCCTTTGTCCACACGGTCATGGATGCGGATCCAACGTTCGCGACTGGAACGGTTGGCGAGGTCTAGCGTAAGGGCGGTCAGGTCGAGCCCGGCCTTGGCGGAGGCGCCCGTATGGCAGCCCGCGCAGCGTTTGTCGATGACCCGTTTCCAGGCAGGAGCATCCTGAGCGGCAAGCATTCCGGCACAGGCGATGACGAAAAGAACAGCTTTCATGATCAGCAACTACAGTTTACTCCCGCGCGGGGTTCGCATAGACTTAGCGGGATGTTGTGGATTTGGCTGCTTGCGGCGGCGGCGTATGGGGCAACGCTGGAACCGGGAGGAATTGTGCTCGCGGGTCCGGCGGCGAGCCAGCAGTTAGTCGCTTCCGATTGTTCACCTGTCTCGTCCGATCCGGCGGTGGCGGTCCTGGATGGTTTGCGGGTGGTGGGGAAGGCTCCCGGCGTGGCGCAAATTCGATGCGGGGCGGCGTCCGTGCGGGTAGAGGTTCGGAATACTTCGGCGGGCCGTTTGGAGCCGCGATTTTCGCCGGATATCGTCTCGATACTGACAATCAAAGGCTGCAATGGGTCGGGATGCCATGGGTCGCCGGCGGGGCAGAACGGGTTTAAGCTATCGCTGTTCGGTTACGACGTGGAGGCTGATCATGCCATGGTCCTGAAACGCGTGAACATGGCCGAACCGGAGAAGAGTTTGCTGCTGCTAAAGCCATTGTTCGATGCTCCGCACGGCGGCGGGCGGCTAATGGCGCGTGAGTCGGAAGAGTACAAGACCCTGCTTGCGTGGTTGACCCAGGGCGCGAAGATTTCGTCGGGCGGTCCGAGACTGGTGTCGATGGAGATGTACCCGCGAGAGGCCACGATGGCGAGTGGACCGCGGCGAGTGGCGGTGATCGGACGGCTGAGCGACGGCACGACGCGCGACATGACGAGGGAGGTTCGCTACTCTTCCGGGGATGAGAACGTGGCGCGGGTCGAGGCGGGCGCGGTGGTGGCGGGATCGCGGGGAATGACGACAGTGCTCGCGCGGGGCATGGGGCAGGTGGCGGCGATGCGCGTGGGCGTTGTTTCCGGCGCCGCCGTTCCAGCCTTTCCGGCGAATAATTTCGTGGATGAGTTTGTTGGGGTGAGGCTGAAGGCGATGAATGTTCCGGCGGCGCCGTTGACGAAGGACCCGGAGTTTCTGCGGCGCGTGTATCTGGACACGATCGGGCGCCCGCCACTGCTCGAAGAGACGCGGTCGTTTTTGGCGAAGCCGGACCGGGCGGCACTGATCGATTCGTTGTTAAAGCGCAGTGACTATGCGTCGTTCTGGACGGTGAAGTTTGAGGACTGGTTCCGCAATCACCAGCAGAATTCCCAGGGCCGGGCGATGGGCACGTTTAAGGAATGGATTCGAGATTCCTTGGCCGAGGACCGGCCGTATGACCAGTTTGTGCGCGATATTTTGACGAGCGAAGGCGATTCGTTTCTAGTACCGGCGACGGCATTCTGGGCGCCGGCCACCGATTTCATGCTGAAGAAGTTCGAGATGAACCGGGCGGTGCCGACGGTAACGCGGCTGTTCCTGGGTGTGCGGTTGGAGTGCGCCGAGTGCCATAACCATCCACTGGAGAACTTCACGCAGGACGATTTTTATGGGCTTTCGGCATTCTTCGCGCGGATGCGCGTGAAACATGGGATTGGAGAGTATCGACGCACTTGGTATCTCGAGGACGAGGGCGAGGTGGAGCATCCGGTAACCAAGAAACCCGTGCCGCCAAAGCTGTTGGGCGGGGCGGTGGTGACCAATGAGGGGTTCGACCGGCGGGCGGCGTTGGCGGCCTGGGTGACGGCCCCCGAGAATCCGTACTTCGCGCGGGCGACGGTGAATCGAATCTGGCATGAGTATTTTCAAACCGGCATTGTCGAACCGTTCGACGATCTGCGGATGAGCAATCCGCCGACTAATCCGGAATTGTTGGACGCCCTGGCCGCGCACTTCGTGAAGAGCGGATTTCGATTGAAGGCGCTGCATCGAGTGATCCTGAATTCGCGGACGTATCAGCTTTCATCGAGGCCCGGAGGGGATGCGCCCGCGCCGCTGGAACGGATGCTGTTTGCTCGGTATCAGCCGCGGAAGCTGGCGGCGGAAGTGCTCCTGGATTCGTTGTCCCAAGTGACTGGGGCGCCGCACACGTTCACGTGGCATCCGAAGGGAACACGGGCTATGGGCGTGTATATGCCGGACCAGCCGGATTCGTTCCTGACGACCTTCGGCTTCCCCCGCCGCGACATTCTGTGCGAACGCGCCGGGGCGCCGACGCTGAGCCAGACCCTGCATTTGATGAACGGGAAGACGATCCAGGCCAAAGTCGAAGACAAGGACAATATCCTGGCCGAGTGGGAAAAGCTGCCGGATGGTGACGTGGTGACGGCGCTGTATGAGCGCGCACTGGCGCGGCGGCCGAATGAGCGGGAGTTGAGTGCCGGCGTGGAGTTCTTGACGAAGGGCGCCATAAGGCGCAAAGCTCTGGAAGGCCTGTTATGGGCTACGCTGGTGTCGAAGGAATTTCAGTTGAACTACTAATGAATGTAATGTCTTCCAATCGCCGCGACTTTCTTCGACTCGGCTCGCTGGGCTTCGGCGGCTTGAATCTACCGTCGTTGCTGGCGGCCGAATCCGGCAAGAGTGAGCGGGCCTGCATTGTGATTTTTCAGAACGGCGGAGCAAGCCAGTTGGACTTCTTCGATCCGAAGCCCGACGCGCCGCACGATGTGCGGGGAAGTTTTGGAACAGCGCCGACAACCGTGCCGGGCGTGCATTTTTCCGGTCTACTGCCCCGAACCGCCAAGGCCTTTTCGAAGTTTGCTGTGATCCGTTCGATGCACTCCGATGAGGCGATCCATGAACGGGCCCGGCAGTATCTATTCAGCGGAACACGGCCGCGCAATGACCTGTTGCATCCAAGCTACGGCGCTGTGCTATCGAAGGAGCGGGGCGGCAAGAACGGGCTGCCGCCATTTGTGGTGATCCCGGATAAGGATCTTTCGGCGGAGGCCGGATTCTTGGGGCCTGCTCACGATCCGTTCGTAACCGGCGACCCGAATGCGAAGGGGTTCGCCGTGAAGGATCTGACGTTGCCGGCGGGCGTGACGGAGGAAGAGTCGCGGGCGCGCAGAGCGCTGTTGGCGAAGATGGATGCGGAGTTCGCGCGGACGACGGCGTCACCGCTTTTGAGCGACATGGATGAGTTCTCGGCGAAAGCCCTTGACTTGATTGCTTCTCCCGCGGCGCGGAAGGCTTTCGATATTCACGCCGAGCCCGACAAGCTGCGCGACGCGTATGGGCGAACGGGCGTGGGGCAGGGTTGCCTGCTGGCGCGGCGATTGATTGAATCGGGCACACGGTTGGCGACTGTGTTTCAAGGCGGGTACGACACGCACCGGGAGCATGAAAAGGGGGCGAAGAAGATCACCACTGAGTTCGACCAGGCCTTTCCGGCGCTGCTGGAGGATTTGGACCAGCGGGGACTGTTGGCAACGACGCTCGTGCTGGTGATTGGCGACTTTGGCCGTACGCCGAAGCTGAATTTTTCGGGCGGGAGAGACCATTGGCCGCGCGGGTTTTCCGTGGCGCTGGCCGGTGCGGGAGTGCAAGGCGGTGCGATTGTGGGACGGAGCGACGCCCATGCGGCCGAGCCGGCTGAGCGGCCCGTTTCGGTCGAGGATCTGGGGGCCACTGTCTACCACGCGCTGGGAATTGACGTGCACAAAGAGTACCGGGCTAACGGCCGGCCGGTGCGGATCAATAAAGACGGCAATGTGATCAAGGAGCTGTTTGGGTGAGTCCGCGGTTGTTGGGCGTGTTGGCCGCGTGCACTCTGATTGGTGCGGACTTCGAACCGCCTACACTGATCCGGCTGCATCCCCTGGGTGGGCGCGCGGGCAGCGTTGTTGAAGTAGAGATGCTGGGGACGAAGCTCGAGACGGTGACGGGCGTGGAGTTCGATAGCCCGGCGCTGCGCTGGGAACAGACCACTGAGAAGTCGGGTGGACGTATCCGCGGGCTGCTGTCGATCGCGCCGGGAACCGCTCTCGGCGGGCACATGCTGCGCGTCATCACGCAGCAAGGCCCGACGACGTCGCTGCTGTTCAACGTAGGGCAATTTCCGGCGTTCGTGGAGGGCGAGCAGCGCGCCGTGCCCGGGTTGCCGGCGGAGATCTACGGACGCCTGGACGGAGCAGCGGACATCGATACCTATTGGTTTTCAGTGAAGGCCGGGGAGCGCTGGGTCTTCGATTTTCAAGCCATGGAGGCCGGTGCAGCGGTGGAGGCGCGGATGGTGCTGCTCGACCGCAACGGCGAGCGCGTTGTCTACAACGACGACCGCGACCATTACGATGAGAATCCACTAATCGAACACACGTTTTCATCGGGCGGGGTCTACGGCGTGAGGCTGGACCAATACCGGGGACCGCGGGGATTCACCTTCGGGAAGAACAACTCGTATGTCTTGCGAATCTCGAAGTTGCCGCGCGTGCGTTCCGTGTCGCCGTTGGGTGCCAGACGCGGGACCTCAACGCGGTTCCGGGTGAGAGGTTCCGGGATGACAGCCGTGTCGAGCGCATACATGACAGAGCTGCGGCGCGGCGAGTACGCCCGGATGACGTATCCGTACACGATGCCCATCCGGTTTCGCGAGGATCCGGTAGAGATCCCACGGATTGAGGGAAGGGTTCTATCAGCAACTGACGAGATGGCTGAGATTTCGTTCGCGATCCCGGTTGGCGCGTCGCTAGGATTGTGGAAGCTGTGGCTGGCGGGGAAGGATGGCGTGGCGGAAGGACCACGGCTGGACATTGGCGACATTGCCGAGATTTCCGAAGGCGCCGCGCTGCCGGCGGGGTTTCCTTTCGTGGTGAATGGATCGTTGAGCAAACCGCGAGAACGGGATGTGTATTTGATTGCCGGCAAAGCGGGGGTGCCGATCTATGTGTCCACATTGTCAGTACAGTTGGGCGCGCCGTATCTGGATACGGTGCTGCGGCTGAAGGACGCGTCGGGCAAGACGGTGGCGGAGAGTGACGATGTGGTTGCCGGTTGGGGCGGCTTGCTGGGGAATCCGGATAGCGGGTTGTTCTACACGCCGGCGGCTGATGGCCCGTTGCAGTTAGAGCTTCGGGACCGCTTGAATCGCGGAGGCGAACTGTACCCTTATCGATTGCGCTTTGCCTCGCGGCGGCCGGGTTTTCAGTTATTCACAACGCCGGAAAATTTGACCGTTAACCGGGGCGGGACGGCGGTTTTGAAAGTCCATCTGGTGCGGGAAGCGGGGTTTGTAGGGCCGGTTGACGTGTGGGTCGACGGGCTGCCTGGTCTGCGCGGGAAGTTCCGTGCCGACCAGTTGTTTGAACCGAATGCCGACGGGGCCGACATGCTGATACCGGAAATGGAGTTGCGGATATCGGGGCTGGAAAAGCCGGGCGTTGTGCCGCTGCGAGTCTGGGGACGGGGAGCGGATGGGGTTGTTGTCGAGGGACACACCGCGACGATGATCGGACCGATTTATCAAGGCGACTGGAACTTCTTCCGCCGGCCGGTTGTGGGCGTGACGTTGACCGTGGTGGAGTAATGGAATGCTAGGCGTCAATCCATATATCGGGTTTAAAGGCAACTGCCGGGAAGCCATCGAGTTCTACAAAAGCGCATTCGGTGCGGCGGTTATTTTCTCACAGACTTACGGAGACTCGCCGATGGCCGGCATGGGGCCGGGCGAGAACATCATGCATTGCACGATCAAGGTGGGCGAGTCGGTCATCATGATGTGCGACGAGCCGAACCCGGAGGGTGCTGGCGCCGGGGGCAACATCAGCCTGGCAATAGGGCTGAACGATCCGGAGAAGGCGAAGGAGTACTTCGCGAAACTCTCCGAAGGCGGCACCGTGATTATGGCGTTGGAAAAGACGTTCTGGGCCGAAGCGTTCGGCATGTTGATCGATAAGTTCGGCATCAAGTGGATGGTGAACTGCGACGCGCCGAAGTAGATACGAAGACCGGCGGCCTGCGCACCGGTCTTCGTCGCGCCAGTCGTTATTTTTCTGGAATGTGGCTGAATTCGGGACGGTAGCGGACCAGGTGCGTCTCTATCGACTCAATATTGTCGCTGTTTGACTTTAAGTAGGCTGCGTATTTCGCCTCGCCCATCACCTTCCGGACCTCCTGCACGTTATTCGTTATGTCCGCCAAGCTTGCGTATCCGGTTACGGCATGAAAGTCGTAAGAGTTTCCCCCGAACCGGGTGCGTTGCACAACGATGCTTTTCGCCTTGCCCAATTGCTTAACGGTTGCAGTCAGATCCTTGTAGGCCGCTGTGAACGCCTGCACGCGCCCGGGTTTGACTCGTATCACCGAGACAACGGCGAAAGCGTCGGGCGGGCCGTTTGGTGTGTCATCCCACGCCAGTTCGGGCACGCTGGCAATAACCTGCATGTCGGTGGAGGCCGTGGCGCGCGTGAGCCTGGATTGGCGGGCGGCACGATCTTGCTCCGTGCCCTGTTTACTGAGCCAAGTCGGTTCGTTCAGTTCAACCAGGCTTGGAATGGGAACATACATAAAGAGTGTCGGGGGGCCTGCAAGGGAGGTCCACACAAGCCGGGTCACCGGCGATTTATTTGCTTTATATATGGCGGCGGTGTCTTTTTGAATGTCGTTAAGTTCGGCAACGGCACCCGGCGCGGCGCGATAGGAGTAGAGTCGGGCAAGAGTTGGCGCAGCTTGAGAAAATGCGGTCAGACTGAGCGTAAAGATCAGGAGCAGGTGTTTCATTCGGACTTACCTCTCGTATTTAGAACCAGCAAGAAATCCTCGGCCCAGTTGTGCGGAAGTATAACATGCCGGGCCGCGCCGGAACCGATTATTCCACCGCGCCGTGGTCACGCAGGATTGCTAGCGTTTTCTCGCCGCCGAATCGCCTGGCGTAGCCCAGCGGAGTACATTCGATCACTTCCCCTGGTATTTCGTAGCTGCCGGACGCAACTGCACGGATGGAAAGAGAAGCGCCATTTTCAATCAGGATTTTCGCTACCGGCAGGCCGGCGTCATTGAACTGGGATACGGCATGGAAGATGGGCGTTTGACCGGCATCGCCAAGGGCGTTGGGATCGGCTCCGCGGTCGAGCAACCGGGCCGCCGCCTCGGGCAGGATGTATTCCGCGGCGACATGGAGGAGCGTGCCGCCCTGGACGGTGAGGCTGCGGCCGCCTGTTTTGCCAATATCGAGTTCGGGGTAATGACGATGGGGATCGGCGCTGAATTCGGAGACCCGGCCTCGGAGCAGATCGAGCACGCCGGGTGCGTCGTAACGGGTAGTGGCGCCGGCATTCAGAAGAATGTCAATACACGCGCTGAGGCGTCCGGTGTCCCGGACGTAGGAGCCGAGAAGGTAGTCCAGAGCAGTGCCTTCGTAGTCGTGATGGTTGACTTGAAAGCCGTGCTCGCGGCAGTTTGGGTTGGCGCCGTGGTCGAGGAGCCATTGGAGAGCGTCGCGGTCGAGCGATTCGCAGGGGGCGAAGATGATTGGGTAGTTGCCGTGCCAGAATGCGTTGACGTCGGCGCCGCGACGGACCAGGAGTTCCAACATTGGGATGCGATAGCCGTTAAGCGCGGCCCGCATCAGAGGACCATCGCCTCCCTGATGCACGTCCGAGCCATTGTCGATCATCCATTCGGCGATGGCGAGCCGGGCCGGCGAAGGCGGCTCCCACGGCACGCGGCACTCGGCGACCCAGGTTAGCGGGCCGTCTTCGCCGTAGCCGAGCGGAGCCCGATGAAGCGCGGGGTTCCCTGTCATGAGCGATTTTACCCGGTCAAGGTCATTGCTATCGATGGCGCCTTTGAGTTGGGCTGCTTCAGTCGACATAAGTGCTATCTGCAATAATGACAGGCAGCCTTGCACGAGCCTATGTTCCCCTTGCGCCTGTACATCCGAATGGCCCTCGCAGTGGCGCCCCTATTCGCCGCGCCGGTGCCGCAGTTCGAAAAGGATGTGCTGCCGCTGCTGGAGTCCAAATGCGGCAAATGCCACACCGGCGCTGAGGCGCAGGCCGGCCTGGATATTCGTACGCGCGCTTCGCTGCTGAAGGGAGGCAAGTCGGGACCCTCATTCCTTTCCGGCGAACCGGAGCAGAGCCAATTAATCTTCCGGATTCGCTCCGGGCAAATGCCTCCGGGCGGCCCGAAACTCGAACCGGCCGAGTACGAAGTGCTCCGGCGGTGGATCGAAGCCGGCGCGCCCGCGGCCCATCCGGATGCGGTTCCTTCGGCCACCCATATCTCGGAAAACGACCGCAAGCATTGGGCCTTCCAACCCCCGCGGCGTCCCGCCATTCCGCCAGTGCGCGCCCACGATCGAGTCGTGAACCCAATCGATTCGTTCGTGTTGGCGGCCTTGGAGAAGAAGCGGCTCGCCATGAACCCGGAGGCGCCGCGAGCCCAACTGCTGCGGCGTTTGGCCTTCGATCTCACCGGCTTGCCGCCATCTCCGGAAATTCTGGAAAGGTTCCTTCAGGACCGCCGCCCCGATGCGTATGAGCGCGTTGTGGACGAACTGCTTGCCAGCCCGCGGTATGGAGAACGCTGGGCCAGGCAGTGGCTGGACATCGCCGGATACGCCGATTCGGAAGGCGTACTGGATGCCGACGTCATTCGTCCAAATGCCTGGCGCTATCGCGACTACGTGGTCCGGTCATTCAACAACGACAAGCCCTACGACCAATTCGTACGGGAGCAGATCGCCGGCGATGAGTTGAGCGAGTACTGGAAGCACGACGGCCTGCCGCGGGATGTGGTGGACAAACTGGAAGCGACCGGATTCTTGCGCACGGCGGTGGACGCCACACGCGACGACTTCCTTCCGAAGGACTTCGCCGAATACCAGTGGCGGACGCTGTTCGATACGGAACAAATTCTGGCGTCATCGTTCATGGGCCTGACGATGCAGTGCGCCCGCTGCCACGATCACAAGTACGAACCGATCACGCAGCGCGACTACTATGGGCTTCAGGCGGTTTTGGCGAGCGCCATCCGTCCGACAGGCCAGGTTCTGCCAACCTACAAGCGGATTGTAGTGGACGCGACAAAGGCCGAGCAGGATAAGGCCGCGGAAAACAACAAGCCGCTGGAAGCCGTTGCCAAAGCGCTTCGGGATCTGCAAAACGCCCGCCGCGCTCAATTCCGCGGGCGTCATCCCAAACGTGACAAAGCCACCGAAGACGAATTGAAAGCGGAATTTCCGGAGTATGCGGAGCGGGCGGCCGCGACCACCAAAGAGCTTGAGGAAGTTAACGGGAAGTTGATCCACCTTCCCACCATCCGCATGTTGAACGACATCGACTCCGCGCCGCCGCCGACCTATGTTCTGCGCCGCGGCGATCCGTTGAGTCCGGGCGAGCCTGTGGAACCGGCGATTCCGCAGGTGCTCACGCTGGCGCCCAAGCCGTTCGTCCTGCCCGCCGTTGAAAAGGACGCGAAGTCAACCGGCCGCCGGCGCGCGTTCGCCGATTGGCTGACGCAGACTGACCATCCCTTGACCGCTCGCGTCATCGTGAATCGGATTTGGGCCGGGCATTTCGGCAATGGGATTGTCGCATCGCTGGACAATTTCGGTAAGTCCGGAACGGCGCCGAGCCATCCGGAATTGCTGGATTGGCTGGCTACCGAGTTCGTGAAGGAAGGCTGGAGCCTGAAGAAACTTCACAAAACGATCGTGATGTCGGCCGCGTACCGGCAATCGGCTGCCAGCCGCGCGGATGGGTTGGCCGCGGATGCCGAAAACAAACTGTTGTGGCGAATGACGCCCAGGCGGCTGGAGGCCGAAAGCGTGCGCGATGCCATCCTGACGGCGGCGGGCCGGCTGGACACGAAAATGTTCGGGGAGCCGGTGCGAACAGTGACGAAGCCCTCCGGCGAAGTGGTGCCGGAGAAGGAATTGGAAGAGCCCGGCCGCCGCACGATTTATCAACTGGTACGCCGCTCTTCGCCGCAGAGTCTTCTAAACGCCTTCGATGCGCCGGTAATGGAGATCAATTGCGCCCGCCGAGTCTCAACGACGTCGGCCACGCAGGCGCTGGCCCTGATGAACGGCGAGTTCGTAAGCACTCAGGCCGAGCACTTCGCAAAGCGTCTGCTGAAGCAGCCCGGCGAGGATACCCAGCGGATACGGGAAGCGTTCCGCATTGCTTTCTCACGCGATCCCAGTCCGGTAGAATCCGATCGCCTGCTGACCTTCGTGCGTAAACAGGAGTCCTTTTACCGCGATCTGTCCGATGAAGCGCGGCGGCTGCGTATTTACAGCGATCTATGCCAGGCGCTGCTGGGCGCTAACGAGTTCATCTACTTGGATTAACATGAGCCACGTCACATACACCCCCATCCGGCAGATGCTCTCGCGGCGAGACCTGTTCCGCGGATTGCATGCCAGTGTCGCGGGATTGGCATTGGGTTCTCTCGTCGACGCTGCTCCGGCCGCGCGCTATGACGTATTGCCCAAACAGCCGCACTTTCCCCCGCGTGCCAAGAGAGTGATCCTTCTCTTCCAAAACGGCGGGCCGAGTCAAATGGATCTCTTCGATCCGAAGCCGGAACTGAAGAAGCGGCACGGCCAGAAGCCCGGCGATGGCTTCATCAATACGGTGGACATCAAAAAAACCGGCGAGTGGATGGGCAGCCCGTTTGAGTTCAAACGCCACGGGCAGTGCGGCATGGAGCTGTCGGAGCTGGTGCCCGGGTTGGCCAAACATGCCGACGATATTACGTTGATCCGTTCCATGGTTAGTGAACATTCCAACCACGAACAGGCGATCTGGTACTTCAACACGGGGCTCACTACCCCCGGGCGGCCGGCGATGGGTTCGTGGGTCACTTATGGACTGGGAACCGAGAACCAGAATTTGCCGGCGTTTGCCGCGATCATGCATCCCAAAGGATTGCCAGTCGACGGCGCGCGGAATTTTTCGAGCGGTTGGATGCCGCCGATCTATCAAGGTATGGCAATGCGAGCCGAAGGCACACCCGTGCTCAATTTGAATCCCTCGGGACCGGCGGAAGCCTCTTCGGCGCGTTTCGACTTGATGCAGCAGTTGAACCGGGACCATCTCGCGGCGCACTCCGATCAATTGGCGTTGGAAGCGCGAATCGCCAGCTACGAGTTGGCGGCGCGAATGCAGTTAGCCGCGAGCGAGGCGCTCGATCTAACGCGCGAGCCCAAGGCGATGCACGAGCTCTACGGTACCGATGACGCCGAAGCCGGAATTCACGGCCGGCAGTTGCTGTTGGCACGGCGGTTGACAGAGCGCGGCGTGCGCTTCGTACAAGTGCTCCTCAACGGCCAGCCATGGGACACGCACCAGAAGAACGAGTCGGGAAACCGGGAAGTGGCGAGGCGGACGGACGGCCCGGCGGCGGCACTGCTCACCGATTTGAAACAGCGCGGATTGATGGACGATACGCTCGTGATCTGGGGCGGCGAGTTCGGCCGCACGCCCATGGCGGAGGGCAAGGACGGGCGCGATCACCACAAGTTCGGATTTTCGCTATGGCTGGCGGGCGGCGGCGCGAAGAGGGGTTGCGCGTACGGAGCAACCGACGACTTTGGCTACCATGCCACCGAGAATCGCGTGACAATGGCCGATTTTCACGCGACCGTACTGCATCTGCTCGGACTCGATCACCAGCGGCTTAGCTTCCACCACGACACGCGCGACGAGAAGCTGACCGACGTGCGTCCGGCGCAAGTGGTGAGAGGAATTCTCGCGTAACGGCGTGTAACCGGAAAAGAATAAATCACGATACCGGGAGCCAGAATCGATAGTCATGTAGGAATTCGACTTCTTAGGGAGCAAGAGGAATACAATGGCTGTCAATACGACGGGAGCGGCGGTTCCCGCTGAACTGAGCGCTTATGGACCGGCGAGATCCACGGTGCAGGGCGCACCGCTTGACGCCGAGGCGCTTCGCAAAACCCACGCCTACTGGCGGGCGTGCAATTATCTCGGCCTGGGGATGATCTATTTGCAGGCAAACCCGCTGCTGCGGGAGCCGCTGAAACCCGAACACATCAAGAACCGGCTGCTGGGGCATTGGGGCGCGAGCCCGGGATTGGCTTTTTGCTACATCCATCTGAATCGGATGATCAAAAAGCTCGATCTGGACATGATCTACCTCGCAGGCCCGGGCCACGGAGCGCCGGGTGTACTGGGCCCCGTATATTTGGAAGGCACCTATTCCGAGGTCTACACAGACAAGGGTGAAGATACGGAAGGGTTGCAGGAGTTCTTCCGGCAGTTCTCCTTCCCCGGAGGCATCGGCAGCCACTGCACGCCGGAGACGCCGGGTTCGATTCATGAGGGCGGCGAATTGGGATACGTGCTTTCGCACGCCTGCGGGGCCGCCTTCGACAACCCCGAATTGATCGTCGCCGCGGTGGTTGGCGACGGGGAATCAGAGACCGGCCCTTTGGCCACTTCCTGGCACATCAACAAGTTCTTGAATCCGATTCGCGACGGCGCCGTGTTGCCGATCCTGCATCTCAACGGGTACAAAATCAACAATCCGACGCTGCTCGCCCGCGTCAGCCACCAGGAGGTTGAGGACCTGTTCCGCGGCTATGGCTGGACGCCTTATTTCGTGGAAGGGTCGGATCCTGAAACGATGCACCAGGCGATGGCGGCAACCGTCGAAAAATGCATCACGGACATTCGTAGCGTTCAGCGGGAAGCGCGGAACACCGGCGTTGCCAAGCGCCCGCGCTGGCCGATGATCGTGCTCCGGACCCCAAAGGGCTGGGGGGCTCCGGAGAGCACGGGCGGCCATAAGTTGGAGGGGTCGTGGCGCGCGCATCAGGTTCCGTTGGCGAAGGTGAAGAAGGATCCGGCGATGCTGGCCGTACTGGAGAAATGGCTGCGCGATCAGAAACCGGAAGAGCTCTTCGATGAGAACGGACGGCTGGTTCCGGAATTGAAAGAACTGGCGCCGACAGGACTGCGCCGGATGAGCGCCAATCCGCACGGCAACGGCGGACTGTTGAAGCGCGCCCTCCGGCTGCCGGACTTCCGCGATTACCAGATCAAGTTCGACAAACCGGGCCAGGTGCAGGCGGAGAATACCAGGCCGCTAGGGACCTGGCTACGCGACGTCATGAAGATGAATATGGATCGTTTTCGCGTCTTCGGCCCGGACGAAAACTCTTCCAACAAATTGCAGGACGTCTACGAGGTGAGCAAGAAATTCTGGATCGCCGAGTACTTCCCGGAGGACGCCGACGGCGGCGAACTGTCGCCGGATGGCCGCGTGATCGAAATGCTCAGCGAGCACACATTGGAAGGGATGCTGGAGGGCTACCTGTTAACCGGACGGCATGGATTCTTCTCGACCTACGAAGCCTTCGTCCACGTGATCGATTCCATGTTCAATCAACATGCCAAGTGGTTATCGATCTGCAATCACCTGTCGTGGCGCGAGGAGATTGCGTCCTTGAACCTGCTGATTACATCGACGGTCTGGCGGCAGGACCATAACGGTTTCACGCACCAGGATCCGGGCTTCCTGGACGTCGTTGTGAACAAGAGCGCGCAGGTCACGCGCATCTATTTGCCTCCGGATGTGAACTGTCTGCTATCGGTCGCCAATCACTGTTTGCGCAGCGAGAACTACGTCAACGTAATCGTCTCCGACAAGCAGATGCACTTGCAGTTTCTGGATATGGACGCCGCCATTCGCCACTGCACGAAAGGCATCGGCATGTGGGATTGGGCCTGCACGGATCGCGGTTCCGAACCCGATGTGGTCATCGCGTCAGCCGGCGACATTCCTACACAGGAGGCACTGGCCGCCGTGGCACTGCTGCGGGACGAGTTTCCGGACCTGAAGATTCGCTACATCAATGTCATCGACCTCTTCAAGCTGCAGTGCAGCACCGAGCACCCGCACGGCCTCACCGACCGGGAGTTTGACAGCTTGTTCACCGTGGACAAACCGATCATTTTCAACTTCCATGGTTATCCCTGGCTGATTCACCGCCTCTCCTACCGCCGTACAAATCACAAAAATCTGCATGTGCGGGGATACACGGAGAAAGGCAACATCAATACGCCGATGGAGCTTGCAATCAACAATGGGATCGACCGGTATACCATCGCAATCGACGTGATCCACCGTACTGCGAAACTGCAGCCGATTGGCGCCCACGCAATCTCGAAATTCCAGAATCTACAGATCGAGTGCCGGAACTACGCCTATGAGCATGGCATCGACACAGCGGAGGTTTTAAACTGGACTTGGCCGCTATAATCGATGATCCTGAAACAGTACTACCTCGGCTGCCTCGCGCATGCCTCCTATCTCATTGGGGATGAGACGAGCGCCACTGGCATCGTGGTAGACCCGCAACGTGACGTTCAGCAATATGTGGACGACGCCGCTTCGCTTGGCCTTCAGATTCGTCATGTTTTCCTGACGCATTTTCACGCCGACTTCATTGCGGGACACCTGGAGTTGCGGGACCGCTGTGGCGCCGATATTCGCCTGGGCTCTCGCGCCCAGGCGGAGTACGCGTTCATCCCGATGAAGGATGGCGATCGGCTCGAATTCCCTGGGCTCCGATTGGAAGTCGTGGAGACGCCGGGCCATACGATTGAGTCGATCTCGATACTGGCTTTCGATCTGAAGAAGGACGCGCTCAAGCCGCATGCCGTGCTGACGGGCGATACGCTCTTCATCGGCGACGTGGGAAGGCCGGACCTACGTGCATCGCTTGGTTGGACTGCCAACGAACTTGGCGCTCACCTATATGACTCGCTCCACCGAAAATTAATTACGCTACCCGATGAGACGCTTGTCTATCCGGCGCACGGCGCCGGTTCGCTGTGCGGCAAGCAGCTTTCCAAGGAAACCGTTTCCACCCTCGGGCAGCAACGCCTCTGGAACTACGCCCTGCAGCCGATGACGAAGGAGGAGTTCATCCGGCTGGTCACCGCCGATCAGCCCGAAGCGCCCGCTTACTTCACATACGATGCGATTCTCAACACGCGAGAGCACACGACGCTGGAGAAGAACCTCCAACAGGTCCTGCAACCGGTGGAGCTCTCCGAGGTCGTTCGCCTGGGAGATGCCGGCGCGCAGTTCCTGGACGTGCGCGACCCGGCCGAATTCGCCAAGGGCCACATGGCGGGCAGTATCAACATCGGGCTCGGCGGGCAATATGCGACGTGGGCCGGTACGCTGTTGGACCGCGCAAAGCCGATTGTTATCATCGCCGAGCCGGGCCGGGAGCAGGAGGCCGCCCTTCGGCTGGGACGTATCGGGTTCGATCATGTAAAAGGCTTTTTGGCGGGGGGCATGTCTGCGCTTGAAGACCGTCCGGACCTGGTGTGGCCGACCGAGCGAATGACGCCGCCAGTGGTCGCCGAAATGCTTAATAATGCGAACCCGCCTCTGTTATTGGATGTCCGCAACCCGCGCGAATGGGAGGCCAAGCACATCGACGGCAGCGTGAACGTGCCGTTGGCGCACTTGCAGGAACGGATCACGGAGATTCCTCGCGACCGCTCAACTATAGTTCACTGCGCCGGAGGATACCGCTCCTCCATTGCCGCCAGCATTCTGCATCAAAATGGGATTACGAACTTGTTTGAGATGGTGGGCGGCCTTGCGGCTTGGGAGGCGTCGGCCATCGGTGATATAGCAGTAACCAAAGGAAACGACCAATGAGTTTAAGAATTAATGATGAAGCCCCGAATTTCACTGCCGAAACGACGGCGGGTACGATCGACTTTCACGAGTGGATCGGAAGTGGATGGGCGATTCTCTTTTCCCACCCGAAGGATTTCACGCCGGTCTGCACCACCGAACTCGGCTACATGGCGGGCCTTGAATCCGAATTTGCCAAGAGAAATTGCAAGGTAATCGGCCTCAGCGTCGATCCTGTGGCCAATCACGGGAAGTGGGCTCTGGACATCGAGGAGACGCAAGGGCATAAAGTGAACTTTCCGATGATCGGCGATCCGGAACTGAAGGTTGCCAAACTCTACGGAATGCTGCCCGCTGACGCCGGCGATACCTGCGAGGGGCGCACCGCCGCCAACAATGCCACGGTTCGCGCTGTGTTCGTGGTTGGCCCGGACAAGAAAATCAAACTGCAACTTATCTATCCCATGACCACGGGCCGGAACTTTGACGAGGTATTGCGCGTGCTAGATTCGATGCAGTTGACGGCGGCGCACAAAGTGGCAACGCCCGTGAACTGGAAGCAGGGCGACGATGTAATCATCGTCCCGGCCGTCTCCGACGAGGAGGCAAAGGAGAAGTATCCGGGCGGGTGGAAAACGCTGAAGCCCTACCTGCGAATCGTTCCTCAGCCGAAGTAAACCCGTTCGTTTTCAACAATCTCAGCCTCTCCGGTTCCCCGGAGAGGCTGAGAAAAATTAAATCCCGCATCTTGTTCCGCGCATTTTTCCCGCTGGCCATGGTCGCCGAAAGGAAACACAGAGCAAGATATGGGAAATAAAGTTGAGCGGAGACTTCCGGCTTTCCGGTCCGCGGTAGCGATTCTCTGTAGCGCCCTTCTAATTCCCGGCGATACGCTGGCGCAAACCCCTCCGCCCTCTTCGGCCGCGTCGCCCTCGCCGGCCAAGATCCTGCCGGAGCAACTGGATTCCCTGGTGGCGCCGATTGCGCTTTATCCCGATCCACTTTTGGCCCAGACACTGGCCGCATCCACATATCCGCTGGAAATTATCCTTCTCCAGCAGTGGCTGGACAAGAACAAAACCTTGAAAGATCAGGCATTGGCCGATGCGGTGGCCAAAGAACCTTGGGATCCCTCGATACAGGCGCTGGCCGGGCTTCCGGAAGTGGTGAAGCGCCTTGGAGACGACATCCAATGGACTACCGATCTAGGTAATGCATTCCTGGCCCAGCAAAGCGACGTGATGGACGCGGTGCAGCGGATGCGCAAGAAGGCGCAGGATAAAGGGACGTTGAAGCCATCCGAACAGCAAAAAGTGGAGACCAAGGTTGTAGAAAGCAAGTCGGTAATCGTCATCGAACAGGCGAACCCGCAAGTCGTTTATGTGCCTTCGTACGATCCGGTGGTGGTGTATGGCCCGGCGTATTATCCATATCCTCCCATCTACTATCCGCCCTGGGGCTACTATGCGACAGGCATGGCCGTCGCGTTCGGCGTTGGCGTGGCCATGGGCGCGTTCTGGGGCGGCGGTTGGGGATGGGGTTGCGGCTGGGGGCACAATGACATCGATATCAACGTGAACAATAACTTCAACCGCAATAGCAACCGCAATACCAATATCGGGAGCGGAAACCGCGGGCAGGGCGGAAACCGCGGGCAGGGCCCAGGCAACGGCAAGTGGCAGCATAGTCCGCAGCATCGCGGCGGCACACCATACCGGGACAAGGGCACGGCGGACCGGTTTGGGGGATCGACGCGCGGAGATTCCTTATCCAATCGCCAGGCCGGCGCACGGCAGCAGATTGGCCGGCAAGGTGGAAATGTAGCCGCTCCTCGAGATTCGGGCGCATTCGGGGGCCGGAATAGTTCGGCGGGCGTGGGTAATCGTGCATCGGGCGGGTCGGGCTCGTTTGGCGGCGGCGCCGATCGCATCGGAAGCCGTGATGTTTCCCGCAGCGGCTCCGGGAATCGGGACGCATTTGGAGGCGGGTCTCGGGGGTATAGCGGTTCGAGCGCCCGCGGAAGCAGCAGCCGGGGGTCCTCCAGCATGGGTTCGCGCGGCGGTGGTGGTGGTGGCGCCCGCGGTGGTGGCGGACGGCGGCGGTAATCGGACGAGGAGAGCATCGACATGAAACCAACTACTGCCAATACCAGAATCAAGGCAATCGCTCGAATCCTGCGGCAGGGCGTTTGTACATGCCTATTAACGGCGGCCTTTCTGGCTGGCGCACAGCCAGCGCCGAAAACCGCGTCCGCGGTGGGCCGCGCCTTCGATACACCGCAGCAGGCCGCTGATGCGCTTGTGGATGCAGCGGAGAAATTCGACACAGCGACCCTGCTGCAAATACTGGGACCGGATGGCAAGGATATCGTAAGCAGCGGCGAAGCCCCGCAGGATCGAAAGCACGCGGCCGACTTTGCGGCGCTCGCCCGGAAGAAGAAGAGCGTTTCGGTGGAGCCAAAGACTGGCACACGCGCTTTCCTCCTGGTCGGCGACGAGGATTGGCCCTTTCCCGTGCCGTTAGTGAAACGCGGGAAAACATGGCATTTCGACAGCGTCGCCGGAAAGCAGGAACTCCTGTTTCGGCGTATCGGGGAGAATGAACTCGACGCTATCCAAGTTTGCTATGGATACGTGGAAGCGCAGCATGAGTACGCAATGCAGCAGCGCAAGGTATACGACGTCAATCAGTACGCCCAGCGGATCGTAAGCAGCCCGGGGAAGCAGGATGGCCTTGCCTGGCAGAACGCGGATGGAACGTGGGGTGGACCTGTGGGTGTTAATATCGCCAAGGCGATTGAGCAGGGCTACTCCATCGGTCCTGACCCCTATCACGGGTATTACTTCAAGATTCTGAAGCGCCAGGGCCCGTCGGTGCCTCCGGGCGAGATGGACTTCGTCGTAAAGGGAGTCATGATTGGCGGCTTCGCCCTGGTTGCCGCGCCGGCCGACTATGGGGTATCGGGCGTACGGACCTTTATCGTGAGCCACGATGGCATCGTTTATGAGAAAGACCTGGGCCCAGGCACACTTGACGAGTTCAAGAGAATGCAGACCTTCGATCCCGACAGTTCCTGGAGCCCCGTCAAACCGGATTAGCCTGGTCCGGTGATGCCGACGCGCAGGAAATCTGTTCCCTGCCGCTACATTTCTTCCTACTCAAGGAATGTACATTCTTACAGGAAAGGCGCCAAAGCACCCTAGCTGCTTTAGGTTGGGGGATGGCGCTTCGCTTGCTGGTGGAACTCTGTGTACAACGCCATAGAAATTGAGGAATTCGCGCGTACAATCCTCCGCCAGGACCGGCGCGTATGTTGGAAATAGAGGATTTATTGATCTGCCAGCTTCGAGAACTTCTCGACGCCGAAACACAATTAATTGGTGCGCTGCCGAACTTGACGCAAGCCGCGGCCGACTCAAGTCTCCGGCGTGCGTTCGAAAAGCATTTCGCGGAAACTGAGATCCACGTCGAACGACTGCACTTAATTCTCGATCGTCTGGGTGCGGCGCCTGATCGAAAAGAATGCCAGGCAATGATCGGCCTTATTGAAGAGGGAAACCAGATTGTCCGCCGCCGAAGCGAGATGACGTCACTGGCAGTGGACCTGTCGTTGATCGCCGCCATGCAGCGCGTGGAGCATTACGGAATTTCCGCGTACGGTACCGCTAGAAGTATGGCCCGGCACCTCGGCGAGTACGAGTGCGCAACTCTACTTACGCGGACCTTGGGCGAAGACAAGGGATTCGACCTTTTGCTGACCGCGATTGGGGATCCAATCACCCGCCGGCTGACCTATGCCGAGGCAGGAAAAGCCGGGACGGGCACCACGAGGATGCCCGGTGCGGCGGGGCCGAAGGAACACAAGTCTTACTAGCTCGCTGGCAAGATGCCCGCCGTCGCCTTACTGGAGTAACGCTCGAAACCCTCCGGCAGGTCCCCTGTATCAGTACGGATGTGATGACGATGCTCGGCGCGAATCGTTTCCAGCAGTTCCTTGCGCGACTTGACCTTCAACGGGGAACCGCCGTAAATCTTACCCATGCGGGCCAACCATTTTGAGGGAAGCACGCCGGCGAACAGCATCATCGCCCATGTGAAGTTCGGGCCATTGATCTTGCGAAGCTTGTAAAGCCAAAGCACAATCGCCCCGAGCCGCCACGCCAGCGGGCCCCACCAGCTATAGTTTCCAGGCCGGAGATTCATCTTCCAGCACTTCATCATCAACTGCCATTGCAGCGGGGTGAACTGCCGCGTCTCCGTAACGCCTTTGGCCTTCTCCATACGAGTGTCGTGGAGCGGCGTAAATATCGAAGGGATGAAGAATGCGAACAGCCCTCGCCGCTCCACTTCATAAATCAAATCCAGCGTCGCCATTGTGTCTTCATCCGTCTCACCCGGGTTCCCCACGATGAGCGTTACGGCGGGGAACCAGTTGTTGCGGTTCAGAACTTCCAGTCCGTTTATGAAGACGCTGGGCCAATCCTCCACTTTGAACGGAATGCCCTTGCTGGGCATGATCTGCTTGGCCATCCGCACAGAACCGGTTTCAAGCCCGATTAGCGGTGTGAGAGCCTTCTTCTTGGGGTGAGTGCTCAGGACGGGAATGTGGATCGGACTCTTGTCGATCATCAGCTTCGTCAACTTCTCGATCAGGACGGGATCGACAACGGCGGGCGCGATGGTGCAATGGCTAAGTACGTGATGTTCGACGCCTGGCGTGTTGATGATCTCGGAGTAAAGATCCAACAGCGCTTCCCTGTTGGGGAAATAAAAAGGCACAGCCGTATGAACCTGGCCCCATATGAACATGTCCTCGGTGGCCAGCGAGATCTGTTTATTGCCCTCGCGAACGTTGGCGCGAACGGCGTCCATGATTTTGCTTTTGGAAACGTCGATTTGCGGGTTCAAATCGGGCACGCAGAACTGGCAGCGCCGCCCGCACCCGGTGGTCATTTCCACGACCCCGAACGTCGTGCGCTTATCGGGCAGCAGGAGCGCATCGCGGTCCTTCGGGTGCGAGACTTCGACGTCGCGGGGAATCTCTTCGCCGCGAATCGCTTTGTGGAAGAGCGCCATCGTGTCGGCCGATTCGCTGCGGCCTTCGACGATACAGTCCACGCTGAGTTCTTCGTACGTGTTGGTTTTCTGAATCTGCCAGCCCCCGGAACCGCCTAAGATCACCTTGAAATTCTTCCGGAATGGGTTGGCCTTTACGGTGTTGAAAAGTTTCCGGGAGTAGTGGGAATTAATCGGTTCCTGAGACGAGCCGAAAATGGAAGCGTAAACGCCGGCGGCGAATGTTACACCCAACGGATTATGGGTCGAGATCGCAACCACTCGGGTATTCGGTCCCACGAATTTATGGAGATCGTCGGGATAGCAACAGGCAATGTCGCTCGCTTTGAACTCGCGGAGCAGGGAGGCTTCCAGCGCCCGGGCGCCGGCCGGCATATAGCACGCCGAACCGTCGTCGTTGTATTCGACTTTCCGCCAGGTTGGATACTTGCGATTGAGAATGCCTTCCAGCCAGATGGGAAGGGAAGCCATGCTCATCTGAATGAAATAGCCCGCATGATCGATGATTTCCGTAAGAGGAGCCGTAATGACAATCAGGGTGCCGCCGTTGGCGGGAGCTTCCGCTTCCGCGGGAAGCGAAGCGACGGCGCCGTTATAGTGTCCGTTCGATTCCGAATGCCGGTTAGTCTGGTTCATGTTCCCCCAAAGATTGATTGATTTGCGCGAAGCCGTGCATACACTGTTCGGATACTTTCAATAGAATCTCACATGCGCGGCAACAAGCTAAAGATTCAGAAATTCGTGCGGAAATCGCTCAACACAGTCTAACCCGCTCGCCGTCTAAGAAGCTAATTCTTTAGTCCAATTTCAACCCGCGATCGAACGTGACATCAAGCGTTGAACCTTGGCGAAGCTCGATCTCCTTACCGCGCGTGAGCATAACCGTCGCCAGCCCGACGGCCGCACCGGCGCCCGCTCCAATGCCCCCGCCTTTCACTGAGTTGTCCACCATCGCTCCAATCGCCGCGCCGCTTCCGGCAAGGATGGCGACCCGCCCAGCGTCCTGGCCCTGCGATCCGCCCTGCTTGATCGTGTTCTCGTCCCCTGACACTTCTTGTGCGTGTTGTCCGGCGTCAACCGCGCTCAATCGAGGCCCGATTTTATGCGCGGCGCCGGAGGGCAGAGTCAGCGTCTCCAACCGGATCGCTAATTCACCCCGGCCTTTCACCCGTCCTGGCCGGACCGCACTAACCACCGTTCCCTGTACATAACTTCCCGCCGGCACCAGAACGCGTCCGCCGGCGGCGACGGGCATCGCAGTGCGAAGATAGACGAAATCGCCCGGTTTGGCGGTTCGAGTGGTGATCGTGTTCTCCATCCGTAGGAGAACATGCGCTCCAGGCGGAACTTCGACGGCAAAAAGGCAAGCCTGGAAAGCAATAAAACACAGGACGCGCATGGCGCCTCTAGTTCCGTCCGCGCAAGCTCCGGCTTAATCGCCGCGTGGCACGATTGGAGATCATTCCTGCAACCTGTCCAAGCAGTTCAGGGATATTTTCAGTTTCGATCAGCATCGTACCCGCCATTTTGGCCGATTCGTACTGCTCCGGCTGCCAGGTGGAGAGAATCGCGGTGGCAGGGCGGTAATCCATGCTGCGCGCATGTGCTACAACCCGTAGGCCGGATTCGAAAGATTCCATATGCAAGTCGCTGAGAATTAAGGAGTATTCCTTAACATCCATCTTCGCGATCGCTTCCGCGGCCGACGCCGCGGTATCTACGCCATATCCCCCCGCCCTCAAAACCGTCTGCAAAGTGAGACGCGACGCCGGGTCGTCGTCCACGAGCAGCACTTTAGCCATCTCTAAGGTCAACGGGGGCGGGAACACTGGGCAATCGGCGGCAGCCATCTAGATCTCCACCACCAGTGTAGGAGATATCCAGTTTTTTCCAAGTACCAAATTGAGCCGCGGACTAGTTCTTTTCAGACCGGCCAGTTTACAGAAAGCACAAAAATTAGTTAACCGATTGAAACAAAAGCTCTTGTTGTTTGTGAGAGGAGAATCTCATTAGCAGAAATTTGCACGAACCCTAAGAAGAATCCTTATCGGTACCGCTACGGATCTCCCAATGGCCTAGGCTTAATCACCTATTTTGATCCCCAACGTCATTCCATCACGCAACGGGATGATGCTCGTCAGGAATCGTGAGTCGGAAAAAATCTGCCGGTTAAAGGTATCGACCCCCTCGGTCTCGGCGTCTTGCGGATCGAGAACCTTCGCCTTCCAAAGCGTATTATCGGTGACAAAGACGCCACCGAGGCGGACGCGGTCCGGTGCGGCGGCGTGAACGGCGGGGTAGCCGTCCTTGTCGACGTCGTTGAATATCATGTCGAACTGGCCGGTGGTGGAGGCGAGGGCGAAGACGGCGTCCCCGGTGTGGACCGTGATCCGATCGGCCACGCCCGCCCTTTGGAAATAGTCGCGGGCCCGCTCGGCGTTCGCGGGATCGCCGTCGGAGTAGTGGATTTCGGTGCCGGCTCCAGCGGCGCGGGCCAGCCAGATCGTGGAGTAACCGATCGCCGAACCAAGCTCGAAGATCCGCTTCGCGCGCGTCATCAACACCAACTGGGCGAGAATGGTCGCGCAGCCCGGTCCAATAATATTAATCCGGTGCGCGTACGCATAAGCCTCCATCTCGGCCAACACCGGGTCTCGGGCGGGCAGGAGATCTGCGATGTACTGCTCCAGGGCGGGGTTGACGATCATGAGGCGAACACCCTTTCGAAGATTTTCCCGACGTTGGCCAACTGCCGGTCCATGGAGAAGGCCGAATCGATCTTCTCGAGACTCAGGTACTGGCGGACTTCGGGATCGTTTTCAATCGCTTCCCGGAAGTTCGACTCGGTTTCCCAGGAGCGCATGGCGTGCGATTGAACGAGCTTGTAAGCCTGTTCACGGAGCATGCCCGCCGACGCCAGATCCAGCAAAAGCTGGCCGCTGAAGATCAACCCTTGGGTCAGGTTCAGATTGCGGAGCATGCGCTCCGGATTCACGCGCATCCCGGCGACAAGCCAGATCGTCTTCGCCAGCAGATAGTCGGTGAGAATGCAGGAGTCGGGCAGGATAACGCGTTCTACCGAGGAGTGGGAAATGTCGCGTTCGTGCCAGAGAGAGATGTTTTCATAGGCCGGAACGACGTTGCCGCGGACGACCCGCGCCAGTCCGCAGATCTGCTCGCAGGTTACCGGGTTGCGCTTGTGCGGCATCGCGCTGGACCCCTTCTGCCCCGGCGCGAACGGCTCCTCGGCCTCGCGGACCTCCGTGCGCTGCAAGTGGCGTACTTCCATCGCGATCTTCTCGCATGTCGCCGCGACCAGCGCCAGCGCATTGATAAAGGCGGCATGAGAATCCCGGCTGATGACTTGAGAGGCAATGGCTGCGGGGCGCAGCCCCAGCCGCTCGCAGATCCGCTCTTCGGCCTCCGGGCCGATATGTCCGAACGTGCCGACCGCGCCTGAGATCTTTCCGCAGCGCATGTCTTCCGCCGCGTCGGCCAGGCGCTTTCGGTTTCGCCGCAATTCGTCGAACCACAACGCCAGCTTGAGGCCGAACGTATAGGGCTCGGCATGGATGCCATGGGTACGGCCCATCTGGACGGTATTTTTGAACTCGTGCGCCCGGGTTTTCAAGGCTTCGAGCAACTCATCGACCCCGGCAAGCAGCAGTTCGGCCGACTGCTTTACCTGTAGCGCCTGGGCCGTATCGACCACGTCATTCGATGTCATTCCGTAGTGGAACCACCGCGAAGCTTCGCTCACGCCGGCCGCGGCCATTTTCTCGGCGACAGCGGTAGTAAACGCGATGACGTCGTGCTTGACCTCTCGCTCAATGGCGAAGAGCCGCTGCACATCGACGGCGGCATGCGCTCGCAGCGCCGCGGCCGCCTCCTTTGGCACTTCTCCCAGGCTGGCTAGCGATTCGCTGGCGGCGACTTCTACCTCCAGCCAGCAGGCATATTTGTTCTCGTCGCTCCAGATGCGTCCCATGGCGGGACGCGTGTACCGTTCAATCATTCCTCCTACCAGTCTAGTAGGTGAATACCGGAGTCTGCTTCCGGGGCTCGGCCACATGCATTCGCGGCGCGCTCCGGCGCGCGCTAAGAGCCTGTTGCGCCATCTGTTCCACCAGCGTCGGGTAGTTCGTGTTTTCGCTCAAATGCCCGAGGATCAGCGTGGACACGGAGGAGTCCATATCCTGGGTGATGAAGTCGTATGCGGCGTCGTTGGAGAGATGCCCCTTGCGGCCCATGATGCGCTGCTTGATGGACCACGGATACGGCCCGACTTTCAGCATTTCCAGATTGTGGTTGGATTCCAACAGCAGGATGTCGGTGCCTCGCAAATGCATCTTGATGGAGTCCGGCATATAGCCCAGGTCGGTGACGATACTAGCCGAGATGCCGCAGGCGCGAACAGTGAACCCGACCGGGTCGACGGCGTCATGCGGGATAGTAAAGCTGCCGATTTCCATGTCGCCGATGCAGAATCCGGTTCCGGCGGCAAAGGTCTCTCTCGGGGCGCGAAGGTCCTCCCAATCCAACACTTCGGCGGTCAGATTCGTGCAGTAGATCGGCTTGCCAACCGCGCGAGCGATAACGGGAAGGCCCAGCACGTGGTCGGAATGCTCATGCGTAATGAGGATCGCGTCGATCGTATCCAGTGATTCGCCGATCCCGGCCAGCCGGGAGGCGGTCTCCCGCTTGCTAAGTCCGGCGTCGATCAGAAGGCGCGTCTTTTCGGTTCCAATGAATATGGAGTTGCCGGAACTCGAAGATGCCAGTACGCAGACTTTGAAAATATCGGCCTCGTTCCTAATAGAGTACCTCGGCGCAGTGTGGTACCGATTTCACACATTTCGACAACAGACGTGAGAGTTTTAGCGGTAAAGGAACACTAACAAGTAGAGGTAACGATCAATGGCAGTCACAAAACCACGCACCCGGTTGGTCAACTTCCGAGTGAGCGAAGATGAGTTCCAGAGCCTGCGAGAGGCTTGCGAAACGGGGGGAGCGAGAAGCATTTCCGACTTTGCCCGCTGTGCCGTTCTGACCACACCCGGCGCCAAGCCCGAGAACGATGAGGTTCTGCGCCTGCGTCTGGCGTTGATTGAAGAAAAAATGGGGGAAGTCGATGCCAAGCTGCTTCTGATCGCCCGCATGCTAAGGGACACCACCACTGCGCCGATGATGGCCGTCGCTCAATATTCCTAGCAGTCCGGGGAAGGCCTACACCAGCACGGGTTCGGGCGTGTCGGCCTTCTCCTTTACCAGTTGTTCGTTCGGATCGATCATTGTGAACAGACCCGCGCTCAATAGGAGCATCGAGGCCAGTGGAATGAGCGCCTTGTTGTAATCGCCCCCGAACCACGTCACGAGATACCCGAACAGGACGGAACTGGCGAAGCTGCCGAGTTGTCCGGCCATGTTCATCGATCCGCTCATTGTGCCGGCATACTTCTTGCCGACGTCCATGCAAATGGCCCAGGAGACCGGAAGCATGCAGTCCATGCTGCCGTAACCGAAAGCCAGGAACATGACGGCCAATTCCTTGCTCGCCACTTGAGTCGTGGCCAGCATAAAGAAGCCGGAAAGCGCCAGCCCGGCCGCGCCGATTACGCAGCGGCCGATTTTCAACCCGTAACGTTTACAAAGCAAATCGCTCGAGAAGCCGCCGAGCAGGTTGCCGCAAGCGCCGAAGATGAACGGGAGCGTCGACCAGAGCTTCATCTCGTCCTCGGTGAAACCGCGCCCGCGCTGCAAGTACGTGTGGAGCCAGCTCAAATAGAAGTACGAGCCCCAGCAATAGGTGTGGTACATCAGCAGGATGATCCAGAAGTTGCGGGATCCCTTAACCTGGTCCCAGCGCAATGCGACATGCGCCGCCGCGGTCTTTGGCGTGCCGATATGGGCAAGTTCCTGTTCCGTGATTCCGGTCTTCTCGCGCGGGTTGTCGCGGGCGTAGAGCCACCACCAGGCGCACCAGCACACGCCCACGACGCCGAAAATATAAAACGTCATCCGCCAGCCGAAGTTCTGCTGGATCGGCACAACAAGAAGAGGAGAGAGCGCGCCGCCGAGCCGCGACGCCATCCAGGTTACGCCCACCGCGCGAGCCCGTTCCTGCGTCGGGAACCAGCGCGAAACCATGGCGGAAATGTTCGGATAGGCGCCCGCTTCACCAGCGCCGAAGAAGAAGCGCGTTGCCAGCAGCACGTAGTAGTTCGTAGCCATGCCCGTCAGGGCGGTAAAGGCCGACCACCAAAGCACGATACGCGTAAGAATGTTGCGCGGGCCGTATTTGTCGCCCCAGACTCCTGCCGGAATTTCGAAGGCCGCATAGGAAATCGTGAAGGCGCCGACGATCCAGCCCCACTGCTCCGTACTTAGCGTGAGTTCATCCTGCATTCGCTTCCCGGCGACGCTGATGCACACGCGGTCCAGGTACGTGATGATGGAAAGCAGGAACAGCAGTCCCAGAATTCGGTAGCGATACGGCATAAGCCGTTTATTCTTTCACAGTCTACTTCCGCAATGCTGCCTGGGCCGCGGTAATAGCCGCATTCCGAAGATCCGATGGCGCCATCAGCTTCTTCACGACGATTGAGAAAAGCTCATTCTTGCGGGCTGCCACCAATTGATTCAGCGATGCGTTCCAGAACGCTTTCTCGCCGACGTTGGGCACCCATTCGAGCTGCTGCGGTTTGACGGTAAGTTGTTGGCCGTCACGGTCAACCGTGTAGCCTTTGGTCAGCTTTTCGAAGCGGGCATCGAGTTCTTTGATCGCGCTCGGGACGGCTTCGACGCGCAGGCTCAGGGACTCGTTGGCTCGCGGCGGCAGCTTCTTGCCGGCCATCAGCGCCTCCCGTAATTGAGCGCCGGTCGGCGGCAGTCCCATCCAAAGGTAACTGCAGCTATCGGCGCGGACGGCGCGGATGGGAGTTGTGTCGGGGACTTCAAAGATCTGCCGGACATCCGGTTCGGGAAGGTACGAACAGGGGTCGGTGGCGGCCGCCAGCGCGAGTAGAACGGGAATCATTATGCCTTCAAATGCTTGGCGAGAAACGGAATCCCGCCGCCACCGTGGAACAAATGCTCGGCCGGAAAGACTTCGTGCTGCGCCAAATCCGGAACGCCCAAGGCCGTGTAGACGCGCTTGACGTTGGCGAAAGCCTCCTTGCTGGCGGCGATCGGGAAGATGTTGTCCTTTTCTCCGCTTTCGGCATACAGCGGGCGGGGAGCGATCAAGCTGGCGACGTCGTAATTCTCACACCAATTCAAAATTCCCGGGACGTAGTTGTCGATGCAGTGGGACATCGCAACGATCGAATTTTTGAACGTGTTCAAATATCCGCTGATCATCGCCGCTTTAATCCGGGGTTCGAGCGCCGCCGCAAACGTCGTGACGGTTCCGCCGCCGCTGATTCCCATGAGGCCCACCCGGGCCGGATCCAGTTCCTTGCGGGTTTCGATCCAATCGACCGTCCGCATGACGTCGTAAGTTCGCCAGCCAACCATGGTTTCGCCAAGGAGTAGCGCGGCGCCGGCGACGGGCTGGCAGGCCGAGTTGCCCAATCCGCGCTTCTTCGTGCGTTCGTCGCGGCGGCAGCCGAATCCGATGGGTTCGATGGCGACGGCGGCCAGTCCGGCTTCGACCACTTGAATGGCGAAGTCGTGCTGATAACCGCCCTTGTCGGTTCGGTCGCGGCCCTTGTCGTCGATGCCGACGATATCGTCAACGCCGCGGCCGTGGCCGGGAACGCAAATCATGGTGGCCAGGGGGCCGGAAGGGTTCTTTGGCGTCAGCAAATAGCCGAGCTGGGCCATGCCGGGCTGGGTTTGGATGACGAACTTCTCGCGGCGGTAGCCGGGGAAGTCGCGGACTTCGAGTGTCACCGGCTGGAGCGGCGTTTTCTCCTTGGGGAAACCGCCGATGAGCTCCTGGACCTTGGCGCGAAGCTTTTTCTGCCAGGCTTCCGTTGCCTTCTTGTTGGCCGGTTTGTAAGTCAGGGCCAGGGGCGCACGGTCGTGGCGTTCCATGGTCCAGCGCACTGGATCGAAGGCGGGCATGGAAACTTTCCCTTCCATGCCGTCGAGGGCGCCGGTGTAGGCGGTTTCGGCGGCCGGAGCGGCTGCGGCGGAGGCGAGGGCGGCGGCGGCGAGGCCAAATTGGCGGCGATTGATTTTGGAGGGCATCAGTTCTTCTTCTCGGTTTTATCGTGCAATTTGTTGACGAGCGCCGTGGGCGGATTCACCAGTAGCGCAATGAGAACAACGAGACAAATGGCGACAAACATGCCGCCGACGATGAGCCAATCCAACGCGGGAAGAAATATCACACTCCCAGTCTATGCCCGCCGCGAGCGTCCCGGTTAAACGTTGACGTCGGAAACTTCGTCGAAAATACCGGGCGGCAGCGTGATGCCGCTGACGCGAAGACGTTCCAGGATCGCCGGCTTCTCGCCCGACCACTCGAATCTTCCTTGCACCTTGCCCTCGGCGGTGACGCCGATGCGACGGAAATGGAAGATATCGCGAACCTCGATGTGGTCCTTCTGGATGCCGATTACTTCGGAAATATTGATGATTTTGCGCGATCCGTCCTGCAAGCGCGAAACCTGCACCACCATCTTGATGGCGCTGGCCAACTGCTGCAGGATAACCTTTGTGGGAATTTCCAAATCGGCCATGAGGATCATGGCTTCCAGGCGGGAGAAGGCATCCCGCGGCGAGTTGGCGTGAATCGTCGTCATCGACCCTTCCACGCCGGTATTCATGGCTTGGAGCATGTCCAGCGCTTCGGCGCCGCGGCACTCGCCGACGACGATGCGGTCCGGACGCATACGGAGCGCGGTTCGGACGAGCTGGCGCTGGTTGATACCGCCCTCCTTGTTCAGATTGGCTGGACGGGTTTCGAACTTGATGACGTGGCGCTGCTGGAGTTGGAGTTCGGCCGTGTCTTCGATTGTGATGATCCGTTCATCGCTGGGGATAAAACGTGAGAGGGCGTTGAGCGTGGTGGTCTTGCCGGAGCCGGTACCGCCGGAGATGAGAATCGTGGTCTTGGCCTGTACACACGCCGCCAGGAACTGCAGCATACTCGGCATGATAGTGCGATTGGCGATCATCTCATCGCTGGTGATGACGTGGCGGCCGAAACGGCGGATGGAGAGGGAAGGGCCATCGAGCGCCAGCGGAGGAATGATGGCGTTGACGCGGGAACCGTCCTTCAACCGGGCGTCGACGATGGGTTGGGATTCGTCGACGCGCCGGCCCACCTGGGCAACGATCTTTTCGATGATGTGCAAGAGATGGGCGTTGTCGCGAAAGCGGACGGGGGTGAGCTGCAGCCGGCCCTGGCGTTCGACGAAGACTTTGTCGTAGGAGTTGACGAGGATGTCGGAAATGCTCGGCTCTTTCAGCAGCGGCTCCAGGGGACCGAGGCCGAGAACTTCGTCGAGAACCTCTTCGACAATGGTGTTCTGTTCGGCCGTAGTCATGGGCACGCGCTCTTCGTCGAGCAGGCGTTCAACGACGCGGCCGATTTCGGTGCGAACCCGCTCTTTCGGAATCGAGGACACGCGGTCGAGATCGAGTACGCCGATCAACTTTTTGTGAATCTCGGATTTGAGCTCGAAGTAGCGATCGGAAGTACGGGTGGCGTGCGTGGCGGGATGGCGCTCCCGCGGTTTTTCCTTTTCCGGGGCCGGGCGCGCGGGCTTGACCACCGATTGGGTCGCCTTGGCGGCCATCAATTGGGCCAGCGAAGGGCGTCCTGCCGGGGGAGATGCTGTCTCGGGTGCTTTGGGATCAGTAGACACGCGCGGGCAAATTTCCCAAACCCAAGGTAGCATGAGAAGTTGCTGAACCGGCGCCAATTTGCCTTTGCCGCAGCGTTCCAGGCGCCACCGCGGCCGAACGTTTTGTTTCTGCTTTGCCAGGGCTGGGGACGGCAGGATCCGCCAAGCGCGTTATTGCCGGATGCTGTTACTTTCACGCGGGCCTATGCTTCGAATCCGGATTCTGCGCCGTCGCAGGCCGCGCTCCATACGGGCCGGTACTCTCATGCCACAGGAGTGACCGGTAGCGGCCGGGTACTGGATCCCGATCAACGATGTTTCGCCCAGAATTTCGCTGATGCGGGTTATCGGACCGTGTATGCGGGACGGTGGGATTTGGATGGCGATTCGAATCCCAGGCCGCGCGGGTTTTCGCATTCGGATGACAAGGCGGCCCCCTTTCTGCATTTTGCGTATCTCGGCGGGACCAATGCCGCGATGCACGCGAGTGCCGAACGGCTGATGGAAAGCGTGCCCGCCAATACGATCGTGATAGTGACCGGAGATCATGGCCGGGCTGAGGAGGAAGGGCGAGGCCCTTTTCACGAAGAACAGGCCGGCGTGCCATTGGCGATTCGCTGGCCGGGCAAATTGGCGGCGGGGAAGCAGGATTGGCTCTTTAATAATGTCGATGTGGCTCCGACGCTGCTGGGACTGTGCGGATTGCCGCCGCTGGAGGCGGCGCAGGGTGAGGACCGTTCGGCGTTGATCCTTCATCAGGGAGTCGGGGAGCGGCCGGAATCGATTTATGCGCAGGGCGAACTGGGTACGGCGAGAGAGTGGCGGATGGTGGTGCGGGGCTGGGATAAGTTGGTGGTCGATCGCGGGTTGAACGTGACACACTTATACAACTTGGCCCAGGATCCGTTAGAGAAAGACAATCTGGCGATCGATCGAGCAACGATACGGCGCCAGGAAGAGTTAGGCGCATTGCTGCGCCGCTGGATTTTGAAGGCCGGCGATCGCGTACCGTATCCGGTGCGCACGCGGGCGGAGGAGAAAAAGAATGAGCGAAAAGATTGACGTGATTGCGCACATCCATGCCGCGGAGGGGAATGAAGCGATTGTTCGCGAGGCACTGGAAAGTTTTGTGGAGCCGACGCGAAAGGAAGAAGGGTGCCTGCGCTACGACCTTTTCCAGGACGTGAGCGATCCGCTGAAGTTCACGTTTATTGAGGAATGGCAGAGTCCGGCGGCGTTGGACGCACACTCGAAATCGGCTCATATTGCGGCCGGAAGAGCAAAGATGAATGGTAAGTTGGCCGGGCCGAGCTGGGTCCAAGTGACGAAACGGATATTATAGGGTTGCGCTTGGGCACGAATAGGTAGAGGATCAATGCGGAGGATTTACTGATGAAACAGTTTTCCGCAGTTCTGATTCTCTTTGTGCTGTCGCTGGCAATGTTGGGCCAGAGCAAAACGCCCCGGCTGGCGTCGGTAACTCCGGAATCGGGGAAGGCCGCGACTGAATTCGCCACGGCCGGAGAAAACTTGGACAAAACCGCCGTGAAGGAGATCTACCTTACCAACGGCAAGGACGATATCAAACTCGAGATCGTGGCGCAGAAAGCCGATTCGATCCAGTTCAAGGTCCCTGGAAGCACCAAGCCGGCCCGCTACACGCTCATGATCCTGACCGCCGACGGCAAGCAGTTTATGGAACAGCCGGTAAAGCTTACGATCGAGTAATTTGCCGGCGGATCGTTTCGTCCTTGATGGACTTGTCGTTGGACAGAAGGAAGGCTTTGCTCAGGATCATCGAGAGAATGGCGTCGCCGTCGAAGGGAAGCGGCAGGGTGGCCGCGGTATCGCCGGGTCCTTGCACGATGCAAAGGTAGCGGCTGCCGGGTTCCATTAGAATGTTGCCGCTGCCCAGGTGGATTTTGTATTCGTTCAGCTCGCCGCGTACTGTCAGGAATTTGCCGTCGAGTTGGCATTGATTGCGAATGGGTAGACGGGGAAGCAGTTTCTCGATCACGTCGCGGCGATTCTCGGCGGCGCCGGCGAGATCGCCAAACGCGAAGCTTTGCCAGTAGGCATGGTTGGGGTCGTCGCGATGAGCGGCGCCCCAGGCTGGATCGCTTCCGATGCTGGTTACGCCGATGAGCAGATCGGCGTCGCGCATTACTTCGGAGAAAACGACAGGGGAGATTTGATCGAGCGCAAGCGGCTGGCGGGGCGGCCAGGAAAAGCGTTCGGGCTTGGGCTCTGCGGCGAAGAACTGCATGCTGCCTGTGGCGATCGTCAGATAGACGGCGTGTGCGGTGACTTCCTGGTTGACGGGGAAATCAACGTTGAACTCGACCCGCAGTTTATGTTGCGGTAGATCGAGAGTGGGCGTGTTGTGGGAATCCCACTGGCCCATGAGATTGAACTGCCAGGCGCGCTGCCGGCAGAGGGCGGAGAACTGATGCTGGCGGACGATGTGGGCGGCGAAGCGATTGGAGTAAGTCCCGGTTTGCCGTTCGGCATCGGTGAGAATGTAGACTTCGCGGTGGGCTTGCTTGAAGGGCTGGCGAATGCCATGGTCTTCCAGCCAGCAGCGCCAACTGAGAATCGTCTGCACATCGGCGCGGATGGGATGCCAGAGGCGGACGATGGTCTCGGGCCGGGTTTCGACCGCGTTGCCGGACCAATCGACCATTTGGCCTTCGTGGTGGATGGCCGTTTGCACCGCGCCGCCGGTGAGAAACTCCCAGATCAGGTTGCGGCCGAAGGCGCCGGTGACAGGATGGTCAATGTACCAGGCCTGCCAGCGGTCGATCGGACACCCGGTTTGGGCTAGCAGTTGGCGTTCCAGACGGAAGCGCTGGGTGGAGAGTAGGGATTCCAGTTCCTTGCGGGCTTTCTTGAGTTCAGCGGTGGCCGATTTGAGCGGCGTGAGTACGGCGGCGCCGTTGACGATCGAGAGCCGGCACTGGCCGTTTTCCGTGTTGTCCTCGAGCCCGAAGGTGGGAACGGACATGGCTTCCAGATCTTCGCGGCTGACGTTGTTGCGCTGGGCGGCTTCTACGAGAGCCTTTTCGATGAGGCGGCGGGCGACGTCATACTTGACTCGCACCGACAGCCGGCTGAGATGAGCGACCGCGGCCAGGCCCGGCATCGCCGAGAGGGCGTTCACACAGGCGTTGCCGGCGCGATGGGAAACGGCTCCGATTTGAGGAATCTTGCGAAAGCAGGCAACGGCGAAATCGGCGATCTCCGGAGCGATGGAGGCGTCACCAAGCGCGCCCAGCGCCCAAATGAATCCCTTTTGAAAGTCCGCCTCGATCTCCGGCATCTGCGTCTGGGGCATGCCGGGCATGGGTCCGAGGGCTAGCCAGCGGCGCCCGGCGTCAAGGAATTCGGCGCGGCCGATGCGATCGATGAGCGCCACCGATTCTGACTGCCATTTACGAGAGGCGCTGGACTGGGTGAGCGATTTGGCGTGGAGGAATAGAGCGCGCCAGGCGAACTGGTTCGGCGATAAATCAATTTCCTGAAAAACCTGCCGCGTCCAGGTGGAGCCCGGCTCGATGGGGGCTCCAGGCGTGGCTGCTGCCGGAGCGCCATGGACCAACGCGTCAATCCGCTCGTGGATGTCCCGCATATCGCGTGCCCCGTGGTATTCGGTGATCATCGGGCGCAGGCGGAGGAGGGCTTCCTTCAGTGCTGGAGTGACAGGCCGGCCGTCGAGGGCACTGAGAACGGCTTTATACGGAAAATTGGCCCGGGACTGGGTGACGGTTTCGACCAGGCGAACAGCGTCGAGGGACGTGAGCGGGAGATCGGCGCGGAGCAGGGCGGCCGACATACCCCTCAAAGCCAGTTGGAGCCCGAAGCTGGGCGCAAAGGGAAGCCGGGAGAGCGCTTCGAATACGAAGGCCAGCCTATCCTCAGCGGGCGCCGTTTTCAGCCGGGCGAGCGGATCTTTGACCAGTTTCAACGCCGCCGTTTCACTGAACGTCATCGGCTGTGTGGCTGCGGCGGCGTAGACTTCCCGCATTACTTCACTGGCGCCGGCCGGGGCTTCCAGAAGATTCATGGCATTAGCCGCCGACTAAAGGCACAAGCTTCAGAAATTGGACTTCGGAAGCCGGCTGGAGATCGAAGGGCGAATCCAACTCTGTGATCTGAACGCCGTCAACAAAGAGCAGGAACCCATTTTTGCGAAAACTGGCGCAGGCACGCAAAAACTCCCCTTCCCGGTCAACGGTGCGCGGTTCGCGAACACCATTGAGGAGTTTTTCCAGATCTTCCGGCGGGACGAGCAAAGACGGAACAGGCCGATCGGCCTGTTGCAGCAAGCGCGTACGAATCAGTTCCCGGGCCGTGGTTCGTGAGTGAGCGACTGTAAGCGGTTCGGTGGGAGTGCGCTCGCCGTGGATGGCTTCTTCCCAAACCTGAATGGTCAACGGCATATCCAATATATCGACCGAGTCCACGCCGTTCAGAATAGGGCTTATTGCCTATGCAACCGTAGTCGGAGGGCGGAGGGCCGCCCTCCCGGACGCAGTCTAGGATGCCGCGCGCTTCAGCGTCATTTCGACGGGATTGTCGCGCATCTGGTACTTCAACTTGATACCGTCTGGAGTTATTTTGCCGGTGTAGTTGGTCTTGATTTCCTGGTCATTGAATTTTCGGGTAACCGTGAAAGAGATATCGTCGCCGGAGACCTTCCCGTTCTCGATTGGGGAGTCGCTTTGGCGCCCGGAGACCGTGCCGGTGAGAACATTGCCATCGACCTTGAAGGTCATGTTGACGTCACGAGAACCGTTAGGGGTCTCCACCTTGCCGACCCATTTCCCGTTGATGTCGGCCGCGAGCATGGAGACTGACAAGGCCAATGCGCCGAGCAGTGTGAGTAGTACTTTCATGTTGATCCTTCTTCCTTATTCGATAATCCCCGCTTGGTTGCCTAGTATACATGCGCCGGGATGGATATACTGGCTCGACATATGAGAGCTATGTTACTGGTCGCTCTTTGTGGCTTCAGCGCGACCGCCCAGGACGGATGGACACCCTTGTTCAACGGAAAGAACCTCGACGGCTGGGAGATCAAGGGCGACGGAAAGTGGACCGTGCTGGCCAATGGTGTATTAAACGCCCAGGCGGTCTCCGGCGAAAAGAATCCCTTCGGAACGTCATGGCCGGTGACGCTGACCGAGAAGCAGTACACGGACTGGCGGCAAACGCAGTCGTGGCTCTATACGGTGGCCGAATACGGCGAATTCGATCTTCACGTCGAATACATGACGCCGGCGGGGGGCAACAGCGGCATTTCGATTCGCGACCATACGCGGGCAAAGTTCGCCATTGGGCCTTCGCCGGACTACACCAAGACGCCGGGGCATCAGGGTTACGAGATCCAGATCATCAACGGCGTGAAGACGAAGTATCCCAGCGGCAGCGTATACCTGTTTGCGCCGGCGACTTTCGGCTTCGAGAAGGTAAGCGACTGGAACACCCTGGACATCTCCTCGCGAAACGATATGATTCGTGTGTCGCTGAACGGGCACCCGGTAGCGAGTTTCGCCGGGGATCCGGCGCGGCCCAAAACCGGACCGATCGGGCTGCAACTGCACGACCGGTTCAACATGATACAGTTTCGAAATCTTCGGATACGGACGGTGGGAAAGTAATGGACCGCAGACACTTCTTAAGCGCGGCGGCAGCCGCTCCTTGTATTGGACAGACGCTCTACGCGCCGAAGGGAAAGCCGGCCGTTTATACGGCTCCGCACCGGCCGCACACGAAGCTCTCCGAGCTGAAGGCGAAGCACAAGGGTGAGAAGTCGTGGCGGGAGGTGATTGTCGACGACAAGCACCTGCACAGCGAGTACTTGTACTTGCAGCCGGGGCAAGGGCATCCCAAAGCTTTGCATCCGGATACGCGGGCCTGGTGGGTCGTCATGGAGGGTGAGGTTCGATTCACGTTCGAGACGAAGGATCCGTTTGTGGCGCGGAAGGGCTCGATTGTTCAGGTTCCGTATCAAACGTTGTTTGAGTACGAAGTGATGGGGAGCGCCCCGGCGTTGATTTTCGAGACGAACGTGGCCGGAGCCAAGACCCTTTACGCCAATCGCAAAGATGCGCCGGAGATGCCGGGCCACGAGTGGATGGCGGTGGACGTGCGGGCGCGCGTGATCGGCCAGTGGCAGCGCGGGAACAAGCCCCATAATACTTACGATGAACTGGCGGCCAAATTGGAGAAGGGCGAATTAAAGGGGACGCTGCGGATTGTCGAGGACGACCGCGGGACGGCGAATTTCATTTACGGGCACAACAGCAAATTGCCGCCGCTGGATGTGAAGGTCCGCGGGCACTACCATCCGGAGGGAGCCGAGTACTGGCTAATCATGTCCGGGCAGATCCGGTATCCGATTGAGAAGGTGGGCGTGATCATCGCCGAGGCGGGTGATGTTGTTTATGTTCCGGCCTATACATGGCATGCGCCCCGGTGGTGGGGTGAAGGGCCGTCGTGCCGCCTGGCAATGAACGGATTCCCCTACATTTCGCATTTATTCGATCCGGATTGAGGGCGCTATCCTGTTTGGATGAATCGACGATCGTTTCTTGGCGGGGGCGCCATGGTGGGATTGGCGGGCTGTGCACGTAATGTAAAGACGGCCGGCACTCCACCAAGTGCTCCAACGGCGGAACGGCTGCCCGAATTGCTGCCGATTCGGGCGCGGACGGACAGGATTTTTCGAGTAACGGTTTGCTCGCGTCCGTTCCGGGCTGCGGGTCCGCGGATGGATGTCGAGCGGGTTGGCGAGAAGACTGTTGTACATAACTACGGGCATGGCGGAAGCGGGTGGTCGCTGTCGTGGGGATCGAGCAGCCTGGCCGTTGAAAAGGCGATGAAGTTGGGCGAGCGGAACGTGGCCGTGATCGGGTGCGGTGCGTTGGGGATGACGTCGGCCACGCTGTTGCAGAAGGCCGGGGCGAAGGTAACGATTTATGCAAAGGAACGGCCGCCGGAGGTGCGTTCGGCGCGGGCCACCGGATCGTGGACTCCGGACTCGCGAATTGCTTTGAACAGTGCGGTTTCGGCCGATTTCCCGGCGTTGTGGGAAAGGATGTGCCGTACGTCTTTTCACACCTACGAGAGCTATTTGGGGATGGCAGGCAATCCGGTGGAGTGGACGGACCGGTACAACCTGTTCGATGAAGACGGGCCGTCCGGACCTCCCGGGCCTGCCGAGCCGGAGCGATTGGACTTTGCCCACTACATGCGGCGTGTGCTGGATATAACGCCGCGGTCGGTCGAGTTGCCTCCTGGCAGCCATCCGTTCCCGGTGAAAATGGCATCGCGCGGATCGAGCCTGACGTTTAACATTGCCGGCTTCTCCAGGCAGTTAATGAATGACTTCTTCGTGGAGGGCGGGCGTTTTGAACGGGTAGAGTTCCACTCGCCAGCCGATCTGAGCCAGATTGCCGAGAAGGTGGTGATCAACTGTCCGGGATATGGGGCCCGGGCAATGTGGAAGGACGAATCAATCGTTCCGGTGCGCGGGCAGATCGCGTGGCTGATCCCGCAGCCGGAAGTGAACTACGGCGTCTTTTACAAGAACGTCTATATTTTGTCGCGGCGCGATGGGATTGTAGTTCAGGACGGAGGCATTGGAGAGATGGAGGGTTACAACAACCCGAGCGAAGAACCGGACCGCGCGGCGGCGGAGAAGGCGGTGGGAATTGTGGCCGAGTTGTACTCGAAGATGGGCGGACGACGGTAGTTTCGGTGTATTGTTAGTCCGAGGGTTGATTCTTTCTGCGCGGACTTTTTCAGCTCGTATTTGCGGGATTTCTCGCCGGTTGCAGTTTAAGCGGTCAGGAGTCGCACGCGCTGGAATATCGCGGCCGCGTGGTTCCGTTTTTGGCGAAGAACTGCGTGGGCTGCCATAGTGAGAAAGTGAAGGCGGGCGGGGTGAGCCTGGCCGATCCTGGGCCCTCGGGGGCCGTTTGGGAAAAGGTGCTGGATAAGTTGAGCACGGGCCGGATGCCGCCCGTCGGTTCGCCGCAGCCTCGTAGGGCGGAAGTGATGGCGGTCACTTCGTGGATTGAAGGCATGCCGGGCCGCGTGCGGGCAGCGGTTGATCCCGGCCGGGTCACTTCGCGGCGGCTGAACCGGGCGGAGTACAACAACACGGTGCGTGACTTGCTGGGCGTGACGCTGCGGCCGGCCGATGAGTTCCCGCTGGACGATGCGGGCTATGGTTTCGATACGGTTGGCGATGTGCAGTCGGTTTCACCGCTGCTGATGGAGAAATACATGGCCGCGGCACGACGGCTTTCGCGGGCGGCGGTTTACGGCGAACCGGTGGGCGACAAGCCGACGAAGCTGATCCGGTACATGACGAAGAAGTCGCAGGACGATCCCACGCCGGGTGCGCTGCCTTTTTCCAATCGCGGTGCGATCTACGGAAGTTTTGAATTTCCGGTCGGCGGCGAGTACGAGTTTCGCATGCGCGTGGGGAACTACCGGCCACGGTTATTGTCGAATCCCCGGCAGAGAGAGTTATTCCGGAAACGATCGTTGACGGAAGCGGAAAAGGCCGAGTTGCAGGAAGTGAACCGGGCACAATACCCGCCAGTCCGAATGGTGATGACGCTCGACGGTAAACAGATTCTGACCGAAGTGGTTGAGGGGAATATCGATTATCAGTACGCGCATGGAGAGTCGGTAGCGCGTGTAAAGGTTCAGGCAGGGGAGCACTTTTTCCGTGCTTCGTTTCCCGAGTTTGCCGATATGGCCGATCCGTTGGAGAACATGAACACCGACGGGCGGCGGAAGCTGTTCATCGACTATGTGGACGTCGTCGGTCCGTTCGCCGCCACGGCTGAAAAACCGCAGACCTATAAGCGGCTTTTTGTTTGCGAAGAGCAGACGGCAGCATGCGCCGAGAGGATCCTGGGCACGCTGGCGAGGCGGGCCTACCGGCGGCCGGTTACGAAAGAGGAGTTGAGCGCACTTACCGGGCTGGCGTCCATGGTACGGGCCAATGGCGATACTTTCGCGGAGAGTATTCGCGTGGGCGTGCAGGCCATTCTGCTGTCGCCCCATTTTCTATTCCGCGCCGAGCCGGTTTCGGCAAAAGCGGAACCGGTGAGCGATCTTGATCTGGCGTCGCGGCTTTCCTATTTCTTGTGGAGCAGCATCCCGGACGATGCCTTGCTGCGGGCGGCCGATTCCGGAGCGCTGCGTCGGTCGGGCGGATTGGCGGCGGAAGTGAAACGGATGCTCGCCGATGAGAAGGCCGACGCTTTGGTGGCGGATTTTGCGGGGCAATGGCTGGGCCTGCGACAGATGGACCGGCGCAAGCCCGACCCGGGGAAGTTTCCGCGGGTTGACGATGAATTGACCGACGCGATGCGGCGGGAGACGACGCTATTTGCGCGTGCCATTCTTCGCGAGGACCGCAGTGTTTTGGATTTTCTGGATGGGCGATTTTCGTTCGTCAATGGGCCGCTGGCCCGGCACTACGGGATTTACGGGGTTTCGGGCGAAGGGTTTACGCGCGTGGAATTCAAGGGCGGGCAGCGCGGCGGAGTGGTGACGCAGGGCGCGGTGCTGACACTGTCGTCGTACGCAACAAGAACTTCGCCGGTATTGCGGGGCAAATGGGTATTGGAGAATTTGTTGGGCACGCCGCCGCCACCGGCCCCGGCCGACATTCCGGCGCTGGATGAGACGAACGTGGGAACGGCGGCGTCGCTACGGGCGCGACTGGAACAGCATCGGGCGAAGGCCAGTTGCGCGGTGTGCCATGACCAGATGGACCCGATCGGATTTGGTCTGGAGAATTTTGACGCCAGCGGCGCCTGGAGAGATAAAGACGGGGCATTCCCGGTGGACACGACGGGGACCTTTCCCGGCGGGGCCACCTTCCACGGGCCGGAAGAGCTGCGGCGCGCGCTGGCCGCGCGTCCCGAGTTGTTTGTGCGAAACCTGACCGAGAAGCTGTTGACGTATGCTTTGGGAAGAGGCCTGGAAGCGGGCGACCGCGCGGCGGTGGATGCCATTGCGGCGCAGGTGGCTCGTGAGGGGTATCGAATGACGGCGCTTATCGATGGGATTGTAAATAGCCAACCTTTTCAAATGCGAGGCAGAAATGCAAATTAACCGGCGTGCGTTGTTGCGGGGCTTTGGAACGGCACTGGGACTGCCGCTCATGGAGGCGATGGGTTCGGCGGCAGTGAAAGCGCCGTGCCGGATGGCATTCGTCTATGTGCCGAATGGCATCATGATGGACCAGTGGATCGTCGATCAGAAGCCTGGCGTGACGCCGCTTCCTGCCGAACTGCCGCCGGTTTCGGCCGCGTTGGCGCCGCATCGGAAAGACTTGTTGTTCATCGGCGGGTTGACCCAAAACGGCGGCCGCGCGCTGGGTGACGGACCGGGCGATCATGGCCGCGCGGGAGCGAATTATCTGACCTGCGTGCATCCGAAGAAGACCAACGGGCGAGATCTGCGGGCCGGGGTTTCGGTGGATCAGGTGGCCGCCCAACGGCTCCAGGGGAAGACGCGGCTGGCATCGCTGGAACTGAGCTGCGAGGAAGGCGTGCAGGGCGGCAGTTGCGACAACGGCTATAGCTGCGCCTACAGCAACAGCATTTCCTGGCGGACACCGTCGTCGCCCAACCCGGCCGAGATCCGGCCGCGGGCGGTGTTTGAACGGTTGTTCGGTGCCGCCGACGCCGGATCGCGGCGGTATGAAAAGTCGATATTGGATGTTGTAACCGCGGATGCGGCGCGGTTATCGGCCAAGCTCGGCGGGGCCGACCGCCGCAAACTGGATGAGTATCTCTACTCGATTCGCGATGTGGAGAAACGGATAGAGGCGGCCGAAAAAGCGCCGGCCGTACGGCGGCCGGACACTCCCGCGCCGGAGGCGGGCGTGCCGTCCGATTTGGGCGAACATGCGCGGATGATGATCGACCTGTTGACGCTCGCGTTCCAGACCGATGCAACGCGGGTTTCGACGCTCCTGTTGGCGCTCGAACAGAGTCCGCGGGCGTATCCGGAGATTGGCATTCCGGAGGCGCATCACGGGCTGACGCATCATCAGGGCGACAAAGAGAAAATTGCCAAGGTAATCGACATCAACAAATTCCACATGAAGCAGTATGCCTACCTGGTGCAGAAGTTTGCGTCGACGCCCGACGGCGACGGGACGTTGCTGGATCACGCGATGGTAACGTACGGCAGCGGATTGAGCGACGGGAACGCGCACGACCATGCGAATCTGCCGCTGGTGCTGGCCGGACGGGGCTGCGGGACGATCCAGCCGGGCCGGTTTGTGCGTCATGCCAATGAGACGCCGATGGCGAACCTGTTCATCGCGATGCTCGATCGTATGGGGGTTCCGGTGGAGACGCTCGGGGATGGGACAGGGCGGTTGGGGTACCTGTCGGACATGTAGCGTGGGAGTGAAACTACCGCAAGATCGGCGCAAATTTCTGGGGTTCGGCGCGGGAGTATTGACGGCATCTTCCTGCAAGGCGCCGTTGGGCAAATCGGAATCCGGGGCCCATATGAGCGCTTACGGGGAGCGTTCGCCATTCGAAGCGCCGGTACGCGTGATACGGGAATTGACGGCGAGTCCGGGCACGGGATCTAGCCGCACGCCGCTGGCCGAGTTGTTCGGCACGATCACGCCGTCGGCGATTCATTTCGAAAGGCACCATTCCGGAGTGCCGGCGATTGATCCGTCGAAGCATGAACTACTCATTCATGGCCTGGTGGAGAAGCCGATGGTCTTCACGATGGCGGAGATCAAGCGATTCCCTTCGTTCTCGCGAACTTACTTTCTGGAATGTGGCGGTAATAGCATCGGCGAGCAGAGCGGCAACACGCAGCCGGATGTACAGCGGAGCCACGGCCTGCTGAGTTGCACCGAGTGGACCGGCGTGCCGCTGAAGGAAGTGCTGCGCGGGGTGGGTTTAAAGCCGGAGGCGAAGTGGATGATTGCTGAAGGCGCCGACGCCGGGCGGATGGCGCGGAGCATTTCGATAGAAAAAGTCCTGGATGACGCCCTATTGGCCTATGGGCAGAACGGCGAGGCGCTGCGTCCGGAACAGGGATATCCATTGCGGCTGCTATTACCCGGCAGGGAGGGCAACGCCAATGTGAAGTGGCTGCACCGGCTCCATTTTGCGGCCGAACCGGCGATGTCGGTGAAGGAAACGGCGTACTACACGGAGCTGGGGAAAGACGGGAAGGCGCAGATTTTCACGTTCGTGATGGAGGCGCGATCGGTGATTACGCGGCCGTCCGGATTGCAGAAAATCAGTCCGGGTTTTCATGAGATCACCGGGTTAGCCTGGACGGGTAAGGGCCGGATTACGCGTGTGGAGGTATCCACCAACGGCGGTACAACGTGGGCCGACGCCGAGTTGCAGCAGCCTGTGCTTCCGCTGGCCGTTGTACGGTTTCGATTCCCTTGGACGTGGGATGGCAACCCAGCCGTAATTCAGTCGCGATGCACGGACGAGACGGGATTCCTACAGCCGACACACGATGAGTTGATCGAGGCACGGGGATCGCACAGCGGGTATCACTACAATGCGATCAAGCCGTGGCGCATTGGCGCGGACGGGAACGTTTCGCATGTTTAGATTGCTGATCCTGCTGGCCGGCGCGGGACTTTGGGGACAGGGCCGTCCGGCGACGGCGGATGAAATCCGAAAGGCGGATTTGACGGTGTTTCCCGACGGCCGCGGATTGCCGGCGGGGAAGGGAACGGCCGTGCGCGGAGCGGTTGTCTACAAAGAGAAATGCGCGGTTTGCCACAATGAGCGTGGCGAGGGCCGGGATCAGCAGTGGCCGGCGCTGGTGGGCGGCATCGGATCGTTGGCGACATCGAAGCCCAAGAAAACGGTAGGGAGTTATTGGCCTTATGCGACAACCGTCTGGGACTATATCAATCGCGCGATGCCGTTCGATCACCCGCGCAGTCTGGCAGCGGACGACGTCTACTCGGTGACGGCATTTGTTCTGTTTTTGAACGGGTTGGTTGACGAGAACCGGGAGCTGAACGAAAAAACATTGCCGCAGGTGGTGATGCCCAATCGCAACGGATTCGTCCCGGACCGCCGGCCGGATGTTAAGGCGAAGCGTTGATCTTCTTCAGTAGGCGGCGGATTTCGACCAGATGCGGCCGGTTGAGGCGGAGCGCCTCGATTGTATATTTGGCGGCCATGGTTTTGCCGCTCCACATTCCGTTGGCGAGTTCGATGAACTGGTCGTCAAAGTCTTGGGCGCAGAGATCCACGAAGGTGTACCGCCGATCCGCAGGCCACTGAATTCCCTTCGTCCGGTTGCAGACATGGCAGGCCCAATAGAGGTTGTAGAACTCCAGGCTCAGTTCAGGGAATTTCGATTGCGGGCGGAAGTGATCGATCTCGAAATTCTCGACGCCGGCCGCCCATTTTTCTTCCAGCAGGCAATAGGCGCAAGTAGCCCGGAAGTCTTCGCGCACCGGTTTGCGGAATCCTTGGTAGCCGATTCGCCGGTTGGCGGGGGCCGATCTACGTCGCTTGAAGTGGGCCACGGAGAGCTACTTGGCCTTACCGGCGATGCGCTTGAGAATGGGGCGGTAGAACTTCTCGTCTTCAATCTGGAAAATGGCCTCAAGGCGGGCCAGTTCAGCGGTCTCCTCGGCGGAAAGACCGGTGGTGTACTTCTGTTCGATGAGTTGATGGAAGCGCAGATTGGCGGCGTCTGGCTCGCTGTTGAGGGTATCGAGGATTTGCGCAGCCAATGCGTCCTGGCGCTCCCGGGAAAGAGCCGAGATACGCTTTACGGCTTCCTCTAGCAGCGGGCTGGCCTTCTTGCGTGCTGTCGATGCCATGGGTCCATGCTACTGCACCTCGCCCGTCCGCGTTTCAGATCGGCTGGCGGCCGTGACGCGCGGCGGACCTCTCCACGAACCGGATCTCTTCCAGCAGGCTTTGCTCGGAAAGTCTTGCCTCGAATATTAACCGCAGCCCGCCGTAGCTCATGAAAAGCGCCCCGGCGATTCCGAGGGTGATTGGAAGCCAACTTAACGTTTCCATTACCATGGACGCCACGCCAATCGCCACGCTGGTGAAGACAAAGGCGCCGGCCGCCAGGTAGAAGCTGATCATCACGCGGGCTAGGATTCGCGCACGGCGGCCATAGAATTCCAGCATGTGAACCAGCATTTGGATTCGATCGGTACTTAAGGGCTGCTGCGTAGCGGGATCAATTTGATACTCAAGTAGCTCGGAGATCCTTCGTATCCGGTCGACGCAACGTCCCAACCGGTTCGATGTGGAGAGAATAAACGTTCCCGACGCGGAAAGCAAAAGGGCCGGGGTAATCATCGAAGTGAGTACCGCCAGCCCTTTTGACAGCGTGAAAATATCCGGGTGTTGATTCAACAAATCAGGCAGGGTTACCACATTTCCATTTTAAAGGGAGCCCCGCGAGAACCACTACTCGTCGCGCTTCTTTTCGATCTTCATCTTAATCATGCCGGGACCGACATTATCTTCGGTGATCACCCGGTAATCGGCGGGCAGTTCGAAGAGATTCCGGCCCGGTTCGCCGCGCCGAAGATTCGTGAGTTTGTATGTGTTCTCGCCGGTACGCGGGTCCTTGCGCGTGGTCAGCACGATGGTCTTCAACTCATTGGAGTACCAGCGTTCGGAGACGGTATCCAAAGGCAGGTCGTTGCCGATCTGGCCGGCGGGGATTGTAATCGTTGTGCGGGTCCCTTCGGCTTCCACGCCCTCGATGATCCGTTTGCCGAGATTGTCGTTCTTGAAGTGGGCATCAGCGACCGGGCTGAAAGTTGCGGTCTCCGAGCGGCCAATCACGGCCCCTGCACTGCCTTGCATGACCATGCCGGGGGGTAGCGGCATTCGCTGCACCGTTACCGGCCCGCTAACGGCGCGTTCCCCATGTTCGATAACGACATCCTTCGGTCCTTCGACGCGGTGAGTCCAGGTCGCGGTACCGGCCTCCCTCATCGGCATCGCGGGAACGGCCTGCGTGAACATTGCGCCGAGAACAATTTTGCGAGCCGTCTTCTCCTGCGGGTCCAGCACGTAATCGACCTTGGCCACCGGATCGTGGATGAAGATGTGCTTCCCGGCTTCGACGGCGGCGAATGGGCCGAGGGCGTTAATCGTGATCTCCCTCCGGGTTCGGCCTTCCCCATCCCGCGCATAGAAAGTGGTGTTTGAATTTCGAATACGATTACCGTCGGCGAGCATCTGGGTGTTCTCGGAAACAAACTCCGCGGAGAACGGCGCGCCCTTGACGAGAGCGGTTTCGAAACTCGCCTCGGCGCTCATGAAGGTCATGCCTCCAAAACCGGTCCCGGCTGTACCGCCCGAGCGGGTTATGACATGGACCTGTTTGTCCTCGATAATTTGGGGCTGTTGCGCCAGGAGCGCGCCTCCGGCCAACGCTGTCAGTAAGAGTTGCTTTTTCATTCTGGTTCCTTTCAAAACTTATTGGCTTGCCTTCACGAACCGGACGGCGCGCATGGTGCCGTCCTCGCCCAGGACGACATCGGCGGGGATGAATTCATTCCAGCGGTCGGCGCTCACCGGAATTCCAAGACTGGGAAGGGAAGATTTCGGCAAACGAACCCGGACGATGCTGCCGCGTTCCATGGGTTCCAGCGCCTGCCAGGTGCCCACCGGGATGAAGTCGCTCTGGGCCGCCGCGATTCGCTGCTGCTCGAAGGGTTTGCGCGGGCGGCGGTGCGGTACGTTTACGACCTTCGGTGCGGGAGGTGGCGCAATTGCGGGCTCCCGCGGTGTTTCGGGCACTTGGAGTGGCGCGGCGGCCGTTACGGGGGCGGGGGTGGGGAGGTCGGCGGGCCGTGGCCGGGCAAAAAATAAGCCTAAAAGGACCGCCGCCGCCAACGCACCAACTGCCGCAAACCGGCGAGTAAGTACGCGACGATTCCGCCGGCGCAATTCGCCGATGAGGGCTGTTTCCACGCGGCCCGGAGTGGACAAGCCGTCGGTCTCCGCCGCGGTGGCCAACAGATGGCGAAGCCGTTGCTCGGCATCGTAGCTCAGAATGGGATCTCGGTTCGGCGTCATGATGAGTACCTCACTAACGGTCTGAGTTTTTCCGCGAGCATCGCCCTGGCACGGTGCAGCCGGGAACGAACCGTGCCGGTGGGACAGCCGGCTATGGCCGCCACCTGTTCGTAACTGAGTTCCTGCATGTCGCAGAGCACGAGCACTTCCCGGTAAACCGCCGGCAGCGTGGCCATCAACTCCTGCAGGCGGCCGGTGAACTGCTCCTGTTCCAGATCCGTGAGTACGCATCCGGCCGCCATGGGTTCGAGTTGATCTTCTTCATCGAGAGCTAGGTACCGCTGCCGGGAGCGCAACTGGCGCAAAACCTGATTGCGGGCTACGGCGAACAGCCACGCCACGACAGTGCCGCGGGCCGCATCCAACCGGGCCGCGTCCCGCAACAGGGCCAGAAAAGTCTCCTGCACCGTTTCAGCGGCGATGTCGGCATCTCCGCAGAGATGATAGGCATACCGGTAGACCGACGCCTGCCGGCGGCGGTAAACGGCAAGAAACGCGTTCTCCTCGCCTCGCGCGACGGCCGGCAGCAGCCGTTCATCGCTCAGCTCGGTTTCGGCATCGAATTGTGTTCCAGTCCGCCGTTGCCACATGCGTTGTCTTTAGAGTATCCGCGCCGGAGCCGGAAAGTTCCCGAACTTTCAACTGGGGACGGATCGAAGGACCGCTCGGCGGATCGGGTGCGGAACATCATAGAGGTCAAAGCGGTTCAACGGACACCAGGTGAGATCCCGAACCTCGGCGGAGGCCAGGAAGTGCTCCGAAATCGCATTGAAGCTGAAGATCAAATCGTGGTGGAGATGGAAGGGCTCTTTTTTGCGCGCCGGGATGCCATGAACGTCGATGCCAACCAAATGAGGTGGGCGGGTCATGTCGATCTGCACGCCGGCCTCTTCCTCCGCCTCGCGGCGCGCGGTTTCGGACACGTGGAAGTCCAGCCGGGTCTCAACGTGTCCGCCGGGCAGCAGCCAGCGGTCGAGTTTGCGGTGATGTACCAGAAGAACGGCGCTTCGGTCTGGATGGAGAATGCAGGCCGTACCCGTAATATGGCCGGGAGTGAACTGGTTCCGGGAAAGCGGTGACGGCGTTTCCTGCAACAGTCCCTTACAGAGTTCGCGGCTCTTCTCCGCTTCCCCGTCGGCGGGATCGTTCCATTCGGAAATCAGCAGGAGAAGGGCCCGTATGTCGATCACAGGTAGCGCTTTAGGAAGTTAATGATGTGGTAGCCGTCCATGAACTTAAAGGGAGTTTCGCCCATGGTGTAGTGGCCGCAGGGGAGAACGACCACCTTTGTTGCGATTCCGAGGCGCTTGACAGCGTCGACAATATCCTCGGAAAGGCGGGGGATGAAAGTCGTGTCGTATTCGGTGTAAATAAACAGGGACCGCTTGTCTTTGTGCTGCGCCAGTTTTTCGAGGTAGTTCACCGGACTGATGGCGTCCCAGAGTTTACGGAGTTGCTCCAAATTGACGTGCTCCTCCAGGCCCCGGCGAACATGGATGGTTGAGAGCCCCGTCCAGACTACATCGGCAACGTAGGTCGAGCAGTGATTGAACACGTTGACGTTAATACGGGAATCGTGCGCCGAAGCCAGGCAGGCGTAGCAGGAACCTATGGACGTTCCGCAGATACCGACGCGCGTGTACCCCTGCTGGTGGAGCCAGTCGATTGTGGCGCGAATATCGATGACCGCCTGGCGCGTAGCGTCGATGGTACGGCCGATGTTGGAGGACATGGCGAAATCGGCGCGGCGCAGTTCTGCCGGCATCCGGAAATCATGATAGGGAAGGCTGAGCCGGACGGCGGAGAGCCCGAATTTGGCGAGACCCTGGCAGAGTCCGCCGTGCTGATTCTGGCTTGCGTTCCAGTGTGGCAGGACGATTACCGCCTTGCCGTTGTGCTTTTCCGCCGGGAACCACTGTCCATGGACGACGTTGTTGGCCGGATGGGGGCTTTCGGCGGGGGATTGAAAGCGAACGAACCCGTTCTCCATCCGGAAGGAGTCCGGCTTTTCGTAGGCATAAAAACGGTCGCTGTTTTCGATAGCCAGGCGGTTGAGTTCCAGCAGCCACTTTTCAGGCCCTTCGCCGCCGTAGGGCAGATCATAGGCAACCGGCCAGCGTTCGGCCCAGTCCAGTCCCCATTCAAATGGCCGGACGACTCTGTCAGTCGAACGGAAACAGAGGTGATTTTCCCAGTCGTTGATCCAACGGCTGTAGAGAGACTTAATCATCAGGTACGAGTGTACGGCAGGGAAATGTGCCGAAAACCAATTGTACCAAGACGAAATGACTAGGTAGGTGAATACACTTAGGACCCCGCCTTTTGTAACCTACACGTGTTTCAATCGGGATTTTTTCGGTGAGAATAGCTGTGGAGGCCCATAATGGTCTGCCGCTACTGCCAAAAACCAATCTCAATCACACATCGGCTGGTAGATAAGGAGTTCTGCTCCAAGCAGCACCGCAACGCCTTTTCAGCCAGATCAGCTCGCGCACTTCGCGAGATGGGCGAGTTTACATACTCGGTCGCCGATGTGTTGCGGGATACGGACGAATTCGCCACCCCGAAAAAGAAAAAGCAGCCGGGCAGCGGGGCGCGGTCCACAGCAACGGCATTGGGCTTGGCGGCAGTTGCCTTGGCAGGCATGGTGATATTCGACAAGACGGGTGGAAACCAGGCGCAGAATCCCGAAAAGGGACGGCCGGACAACCACCAGAGTGCCGTAAACCGATTCCTGGGCACGGTGGTCGATTACATGCCTCGCTCGTCAAACGGCATCGTTATCGAAGACAAGTTTCAATCCGGCCTGCGGAACTGGCTGCCGGCTCCCGGCACCGGACTATCCGGCTGGAAATTGGAGAATGGCTTGATTCGACCGGGCGGGCTCCGAATTTGGGATGAGTCGCGCAACCTGGGTGATTACAGCTTCCAGTTTGAAGGCCGAGTGGAGAACAAGGCTTTGGGCTGGGTGGTTCGCGCGCCGAATCACAACAACTATTACGCGGCCAAGCTGGCTGTTCCCGAGCGCGGACGTCCGGAAATCATCCGATTCTCCGTAATTCAAGGCCAGGAGTCGCGGCGCCAGCACTTCCCGATTCCCGTTAACATCGACAAGGAGAAGTTCTATTCCTATGAAGTCCGCGCTGTGGGTGATCGGATTTTGACGATGGTCGGCGGCCGCGTGGTGGATCAGTGGCGGGATGCACGGTTTCGAACCGGCGGCGTCGGTTTCTTCTCCGAACGCGGCGACAAGTCCTCCATCCGCTGGGCCAAGCTGCAGGAAGGCGAGAGCATCGCCGACAAAATTCGCAGCTATCTGACCTTCGGGCTTATTATCCCCGTCCTCTAATTCCTGCGCTTATCTCGCAGGAATGGCCAGGCTCCCGATCTGATCCAGGCGGTCGAAAACGCCCAATTGAGCGGTGGCGCCGGTGTTCAAGTTGACTTCGTATAGAGCCGACATTGCAGTGTCACGGACACGTGTAGCGATATAGGCGGTGCCGGTCGTGGGCGAAATGTCGAATCGGGCCACCTCCGACAAATCGATGCGTAGCATTCCGACGGGGTCCAGTTTGCCGTCGTTTGGCGGCATTTGCGTTACCAAGGCTCGCAATTCGGCATCGATGCCGTAAAGAACCGTCGTTGTCGCCCCGGCAACGCTATTGGTGTAAGCGGCTCCAACGATTTTATAGTCGGCGGCGGGTTCCGAGTTCAGGCGTCCATCAAGGGCGGCAATGGCGCCGGTATCGGGGTGCAGTAGGAAATTTTGGCCGTATTTCTGACCACGCGGATGCGGTCGACGGTGGGGTTGAAGTCAAAACCGAACTAGGTTCCTTCAAGGGGAGGCGCAAAGGGAGCGCTGCCAACGGTTGAAGCAAGGCCCGTGGCCGTGTCGATGACGTACAAGCGGTTTTGGCTGCCAAGTCCCTAGAGCATCCCATTCGCTGGCCGGAAGTCGATGCCGAGGATCGATTCGCCCGGTTGGAGACCGCGAATCACCTTAGTATCATCGGTGAATCCGGGCGTGTTGGTGTCGAAACGAACGAGCATGTTGCGCCCGTTCAGGACGAATGCGGGCTCTGCCTGCACAACGCCGGACAATAAAAGGCCGATGGACGTCATGGCCAGTCTGGTGAATCTCATCAGTTCCTCCGGCGGCTGGGATTCGGTCTCGAAAGGCCGCCAGCAACTGTTACGTCGAGCGATGGAAATCGAATGAGGCCGCACCAAATCCGCCTGTTTTTGGGGTGGCCATGGTAAACTAACGGTTTGCTGGGTCTCGGGCTTCGTGCAACGGGCGGCTGCAAACCCCGCCAGGTCCGGAAGGAAGCAACGGTAGTGGTTTAGCTCGTGTGCCGCGGATCACCCGGGGCCTGGCATTACTAATATGGAAACCGGCTCCGCGAACCAGCCAACGAAAGTTCCTTATCAGGTTATAGCGCGGAAATATAGACCCCAGTCGTTTGCAGAGCTGGTCAGTCAGTCTCACGTAAAGACCACGCTGGATAATGCGATCAAGCAGGGACGGATCGCGCACGGATACATCTTCAGCGGCCAGCGCGGGACGGGAAAAACTACGGTAGCCCGGTTGATGGCGCGGTTTCTTAACTGCGTGAACGGCCCCACCACGAACCCCTGCGGCACCTGTTCCAGTTGCTTGGAAATCACCGCCGGCGGCGCCGTGGACGTCATCGAAATCGATGCGGCGTCCAATCGCGGCATCAACGAGATGCGCGAACTGCGCGAGAGCGTTCGGTTTCGCCCGGCCCGCGACCGCTACAAGGTTTTCATCGTAGACGAAGCGCACCAGATCACCAATGAGGCGTTTAACGCGCTGCTGAAGACGCTCGAAGAACCGCCCGAGTGGGTAGTCTTCATATTGTGCACCACGGAGTCGCACAAGATTCCCACCACCATCGCTTCGCGCTGCCAGCAGTTCACGTTTCGCAGCGTGGATTTCACGGAGCTGGTCGCGCGCATGGAGTGGATTTGCAAGCAGGAAGGTATTACGGCCGATGCGGAAACGCTGGCCGTGCTGGCGCAGGTGGGGGAAGGCAGCGTTCGCGACTCGCTCTCGGCGTTGGACCAGGCTATCTCCTGCTGCGGAACGGAGTTGAAGGCCTCGGAAGTGCGGGCGTTGTTGGGGCAGTTTGCGCTGGATGGCCTGGACCAGGTGATTGAGGCCGTAGAACAGGGCGACTCGACGCGCGTCCTGGAAATCGTCGCGGAGTTGGAACGTAGCGGCGCGAATTTGCAGCACTTCTGCCGGGAGCTATCCCGGCATGTTCGTAATCTGCTGGTGGCGCGGATCACCGGCGCCGATACGCGATTGATCGCCGCTTCGCCGAATGAGCAGGCGAAGATGGTGGAGGTTAGCCGCCGGTTCAGCGAAGAGGACTTGACTCGCTACTTGCAGATTGTGCTCGATGTGTTCAGAGATTTGCAGTATTCGCTGCAGCCGCGGCTTCATTTGGAGCTGGGGTTGTTGAAGCTCGTGCACTCCGGCCGATTGACCAGTATTGAAGAGGCGCTGGCGAATCTCGGTGGCGGCGCCGCGCCTTCGGCCCCCAAGCCGCCGGTTGCACAGGCCAAGCCCGCTGCACCGGTTCAGGCCGCGCCCGATCCGGTAAGTTTTGACGATTTGCCCCCTTGGCCGGTAAAAACCACGCCGGTCCTGAAACCTGCCCTGGCCGCCAAACCGCCCGCTGCGCCAGCGTCCGAAGGCGGTTCGCTCCGGGATCGCATCTACAACGCGCTGGTTGAGGCCGGATTGAAATTTACCGCCGATGCGATTGAATCGTCCATCGTTAACGAACTCGCCGCCGAGGTCGAGATTGTTGCGCCTGAAGAGGTTCAGCTTTCGTTGAACGAAAAGGAAATGCAGCAGTTCCTGACGAAAATCGGGATCAACAAACGCATTCGCCTGCGGTTTGAGGCCAGTGTCGCCGCAGCTCCGGCGGCCCGCCCGGCGGGCGCTCAGGCTCGCGAGGATGAAGTGGCGCAGCGTGCCATGGCCCACCCCATGGTGAAGCGCTTTCAGGAAACTTTCAAAGATAGCCAGATCCGCCAGGTGCGTGATCTGAAGGAATAAGCACTCCCGGAGGAACCCATGAAACTGCCCGGAAACATGCAGGCGATGATGCAGCAGGCGCAGAAGATGCAACAGCGGCTGGCGGAGGATATCGCCGCGATTCGCGTCGAGACCAGTGCCGGCGGCGGGATGGTTACCGTCAAAATGGACGGGAACAAGAAGTGCCTTGCGGTGAAGATCGATCCGGAGGCTGCCGGAGACGCCGAGATGCTGCAGGACATGATCATGGCGGCATTGAACGAGGCCTACAAAAAAGTCGAGGATCAGACCCAGGCGAAGATGAGCGGTATGCTCGGCGGCATGGGCCTGCCCCCTGGTTTGTTCTAAACGGCGTTCCTTATGCCTGACTTCGCCGAACCTTTATCGCGGCTGGTGGAGGAGATCCGGCGTCTGCCTGGGATCGGGCAGAAATCGGCGCAAAGAATCGCATTCCATCTATTGCGCGCGAGCAAGGAAGACGCCTTCCGATTGGCCCGCGCGATCGTGGACGTTAAGGAAAAGCTGGGCCTTTGTACGATCTGCAACAACGTCAGCGACGGCGAGTTGTGCCCCTACTGCGCCAACCCCAACCGCGATCCCTCCATAATTTGCGTGGTTGAGGAGCCGCCCAATATCCTTCCCATCGAGAGCACGCGCGGGTTCGAGGGGCTCTATCATGTTCTTCACGGTTCCATCAGTCCGCTGCGGGGCGTAGGCCCGGAGCAATTGAAAATCAAGAACCTGTTGCAGCGTCTTCAATCGGGAGAAGCGAAGGAAATCATCCTGGCCACAAACCCAACCGTGGAAGGCGAAGCCACCGCGGCCTACCTCTCGCGCCTGCTGAAGCCGTTGGGATTGCGTGTTACGCGGATCGCGATGGGCGTTCCGGTGGGCAGCGATCTGGAGTACGCCGACGAAGTTTCGATGTCGAAATCGATGGAAAACCGCCGCGAACTATAACACGCGCAGCGGATCGTACTCGACTACCCCTTGTTCGCTTACGCCGCCGATTCGAACCTCCCGCAATACGTTGCCGTCCGATGGGCGCAGCATTTCGACCTTCAGGAAGTTGCTGCTCAAAGCGGCCTTCCCTTCGCCCAGGGTAACCACCGAAAGCGATTTGCCAACGAAACCGAACCGGAATGCGGCATTCTTGCGCTCAGCCAACTCGCGCAGGCGCCGGTTGCGTTCCTTGCGAACGGGCATGGGAATCTGGTCACTCGATTCCGCCGCCGGAGTTCCCGGACGGGCCGAATACGTGAATACGTGAAGGTACGTGAAGGGCAGGGAATCGATGAACTGAAAGGTCTCTTCGAACTCGGCGTCGGTTTCGCCCGGGAACCCCACCATGACGTCGGCGCCGATCGCCGCATCCGGCATCCAGGCGCGCGCTTTTTGAACACGTTCAAAATAATGCCGGGGACGGTACTTCCGGTGCATCCGCCGCAGCACCGTGTCCGAGCCCGATTGCAGCGGGGCATGTACATGTTTGGCAATGCGCGGCGACTCCGCCATCAGGCCCAGCAACTCATCGGTAAAGTCCATCGGTTCGACGGACGACAGTCTCAGGCGTTCCACTGTGGTTTCGTCCAGGATTCGCTTGACGAGGCCCGCCAAACGAATATTCGATCCTGGTTCGCGGCCCCATCTTCCAAGATTTACGCCGCTCAGCACGACTTCGCGATAGTTTCTCGCCAAGCCTCGAACTTGTTCGAGCACCTGTTGCAAAGGCATGGACCGGCTGCGCCCACGGACATATGGGATCACGCAGAAGGAACACCGGTTGTTGCAGCCGTCCTGAATTTTCAGGTTTGGGCGGGCGCGGTCGCCGGCCGCGTCTTCCACCGGCGCCGAGAGAAATTCGTGTTGCGCGAATATGTCGTGAACGTGGATTTGGCCGTGAAAATGGCCAGATTCTTCGGTGACCACGTCCGGGATCGCCGTCTTGTCCGAATTTCCAACTACCCACGAAACGCCCGGGAGCGCGGCGATTTCGTCGGGTGCCCGCTGCGCGTAGCAGCCGGTTACCAGAATTCGCGCCTCGGGATTCTCACGATGAACCCGCCGTACCGTTTGGCGGAGATCATCATCGGCGGCGGCGGTCACCGTGCAGCTATTGAGTACAACCAAATCCGCCTGTTTTCGCTCATTGGCGGCGTTCAAACCCTTTTGGCCCAGCAGCGACTCCAACGCAGCCCCGTCGGCCTGCGTCGCCCGGCAGCCAAAATTCTGAACGAAAAACTTCCTCACTCTACCAGTGTAGCGATTTGCGCTACTCGGGCAGGTCTTTGGGTGGCTCCGGCAGGAAGAAACTGGCTACGAAGCCGATGACATAGGCGGCGGTTCCGACGATTGCCGCCGCATAGGCCAACTTTTCCGCGGGACCCGCGCCGGGCGTGGTCTTGGCGAGTTGCGTCGTCAAGAGTGCGGCCGAGGTGCCAAGCATACGCCCGCCGATGTTGGCGGCGAAGCTTTCCCCCGTTCCTCGTAAATACGTCGGATAAACCCGCGGCAAGTAGTTGCCCCAGAAGCTGAACTGCGCCACCGTCAAAAGGCCGACAATGGCGATCCCCCACTGCAACGTCTTAACGTCCGTCCCGCTGGCGACAAAGAAAACCCACGGTACGATGAAGATGCCGGGAATCTGGAAAATGCGAATCAGCAATCGACGGCTGACGATATGCACCGCCAGAGCCGCCAGAAGCACGCGGCCCACCAGTCCTCCCATCTCCTGCCAGAACTGCACTCCGGAAACCACCTTCTGAACCGCGGGCGGCGCCATGCCCGCCAGTTCGGCCAACCCCGGAACGATTCGCGGAATCTGCTGAATCGCTCCGAACGCGGCCGCATAGCTTGCCGCATACATGATCATCGTTACCCACGTTGTTCGTGCGTACTGCGGCTGGAATAACGCAACAAAGCTTGGCCGTTTCAGAGTGCCAGCGGATTTCTTCGCCGCCCACGCCGGCGATTCCGGAAGGAAGGGCCGGATGATTATCAGCGGAATGGCCGGTATCAAGCCCGAGATCAGGGTGTACCGCCACGCGGAGTGGCCACCATAAATTTCAGGAAACGAGTTCGCGTTCGTGACGGCGATGTAATAGGCGGCCGTTACCAGTAAGCCGCCGATGGACGAAAATGCCTGCGTGTAACCAAGAACTTTTTCTCGCAATTTCTCTTCGGGGAACAACTCCGCGAGCCACGCCACGGCGGCAACGAACTCTACGCAGACTCCAATGAATGTTGTGCAGCGGAAGAAAAGTAGCCACTCGAGCGATGTCACGAAACCGGACGCCAGCGCCGAAAACGCATAGATCAGGACGCTCCACACGAGCACGCGCCGCCGGCCCCACAGATCTGTCAGATAGCCGCCGACCATGCCGAACAGGCCACCCGCGAATGCGGGCACGAAGAACAACAAACCGACCCAATCCAAGTAGGCCGGCGTGCCGGGTTTCAGTCCGCCCAGTTCGATCAGCGCCGGGCCCACAATCAGGGGCAGCACCAGGAGGACATAAATATCGAAAGCGAAACCGATCGACGCCACAAAGCAGATGAGCCAGTGGACCATCGTGAACTTGAATTCTTTGGGTTCATTAGCCATTTTGTATTCCGAGCATTATACAGAGAAGTAGCGGTCCACCGTATTGGCGGATGGTTTTGGGGTACAAAGCGAAACGGCCCACAGCAGCAGCCCGGAGCCTAGAGTCATTGGCACGACGGGCGAGAAACCATAAACGGTATATCCCCGAGGAGCGAAAAACAGGCCGATCGTACAGGCGGCCACCCATACCGTCGCCGCCATGGCGCCCCATTTAGTGCTGCCTTTCCAATACAACGCGCCGATGTAGAGCGGGATCATCGCCGAAAAGCCGGCGAACGAAAACTGCACGGCCAGATCGAAGATGCTGGCTTTGGCGTTCAAGGCCGTGAAATACGCGAACGCGGTTACCAGAACGATGAACAGGCGTCCGGTAGCGACCTGCGCCTTTTCCCCGAAGCGTTCCCGTGCGCCGTAGAACGCGAAAATATCCTCGGTGAACATGGTGGAGAGCGCAAGGATCTGCGAGTCGCTGGCCATGACGGCGGCCATGATGCCGGCGCCGAGCATGCCTGCCAGCCACTCCGGCGCGAAGTGCGCCAGCAATTGCAGCATCACATCGTCAGCAACGACGGGCCGGCCGGTGGCGGCCTTCAAGTCGATCTTCGCCGCCAGCGCCGGGATTTCCTGCGCCTGATTGGCAAACACGCCCAGGCAGACGCACGGCAGCCAGATCAGCAGGATGCAAAGGGGATAGAGCATCACCGTTTTCTTGAACTGGGTCATTTTCTTTGCCGTCAGGCAGAAGATCGCGATGTGCGGAAAAGCGATGGCCGATAACGGGTTGAATGTGTAGCTCAGGAACGCCAGCGGCGAAAACTTTTCTCGAGTCAGCAAGTGCGCCGACTTCGCATCGGCGAGCATTCGATCGGCGATCGAGGAGAACCCGCCCATGCCATTGCCGATCACTACCACAGCAATCATTCCGAACGTGAGGAACAGAACCGTCTGAAACGTATTTACCCACGCGGTGCCGCGCATGCCGCCGAAGAATACATAGCTCATCACCACGACGGCCACTAGCAGGCCGCCCCCCCAGAATGGAATCAGCCCGCCGCTGATGACGCTCAGGGCCGTACCCCCACCCATAACGCCGATGACAATATAGGGGACAAGCAACGCCGCCTGGAGGAAGAAAATCAGCGTGCCAATGTGCCCGCATTCCCACCGGTCGCGGAAGATCTGCACAGGCGTAATGTGCCCAAATTTCTTGCCGGCCGCCCAAAGGCGCGTTCCGATAAAGAGCAGGCAGATGGGAACGATAAAGGCCGAACTGGAAGCCATCAGCCCGAACGTAACGATGCCGAAATTGAAGGCGTGGCCGCTGGAACCGAGTATCGCGAAGGCGGTCATGTGGGTGCCGAACAGGCTCAGCACAAAGACCCATGGCCCGAGCGCTCTACCGGCCAGGAAATAGTCCTCGGCCTGACCACGCGATTGCCGGAAGGCGAAGATGCCGATATATAGAACAATGGCCAGATAGGCCAGAACGAAGAGCGTCGGCGTCACGCCTCCGGCTCCTTTTCCGCCCAGGCTTCCAATCGCGCCGGCCATGCCCAACGCACCAGAAGCGCCATGATCAGCGACGCGCCCGCCGCATAGAGCGCGTGATACAGCAGCCCGATCGGCATGAATCCGAAGATTAACGGCCGTGCCGTCGTCCAGTTCCAGAAGTCCTGGTGCAGAGCGTAATAGACAAGGAGAAGCAGCGTTACGATAATTTTCATTGAGAGATGGCGAACAAATGATCTTTACCACGAATGAAGATCATCCCGTTCGCAATCGCCGGCGAGGCCAATACGGGCTCCCCTACCGAGTTGGTTCGAAGTACCGCAAACTCCGGACCGGACTGGATCACATGGGTTTCTCCATCCTCATTCGTGAGAAGGATTTTCCCATCATAGGCCACTGGCGATCCGGCAAACTGCCCGCCCGGACCGGGGCGCTTGCCTTCGTATTTCACGGCGCCGGTCGTGGCATCCAGGCATGTGATGAGGCCCTTGTCGGTCACCAGGTATACGAAGTCGCCGTAAAAAATGGGCGAGGGAACGTAAGCTGTGCCCTTTGCATACTCCCATAGCGGCTTCCCGTCTCCGCCCGCTCGAAACGCCCACGCATATTTGTCCGGATAGCCCGCCGAGACCACTACGATTCCATTTCCCGAGACGGGGCTCGGAACCGCATTTCCCTTAACGCCGGGTCCACGCCATCGCTCCTTGCCGGTCTTGGGATCGTAGGAAATCACAACGTCGTTTGCGGTGGTGACGATCTCGTTTCCCACCAGCATCGGCGTCGACCAGGTTGCGTCGGTGGCCCGGTCCGTCTTCCATACCAGTTCTCCATTCTTCCGGTTTAGCGCCACGATCTTGGACTTCTGATCGCTCGAGTCACACTGGAGAATTAACAACTCGCCGGCCAGCACCGGCGAGCTGCCCGGACCCATGCCGACGGTCTGAATCTTCCCCGGATCGTACTTCCAAAGGAACTTGCCGGCCAAGTCGTAGGCGTAGAGGCCTTCGGCGCCGAAGTAGGCATAAACCGCCCGTCCGTCGGTAACGGGCGTGGGCGCCGCATAGCTGCCGGCCTTGTGGCGCTCATCGTAGACCACGCCTTCATTCGCCGTCTGCTGCCACAAAACCTTTCCCGTCTTTCGGTCGAGGCAAAGCAGAATCAACTTGTGCCGGACATCGGCGCCCATACTGTCGGGATGCCGGAATGGCGTACCTCCCAGCGAGTGTTTCGGCGGCTGATTGCCCTCCACTTTGCCGCCCTCCACGTCAGTGGTCAGGAAGATGCGGTCGCCCCAGACCACCGGTGAGGACCGTCCACGGCCAGGAATCGGCGTTTTCCAAACGACGTTCTTCTCCGGGCTCCATTCCAGCGGAATGTTCTTCTCCGCCGAGACACCGTTGGAACCCGGTCCGCGCCACTGCGGCCAGTTGTCCGCCGCGGCAATCGCGATCCCCAAAACGCTTAAAAGTACCAGACGCATATACCAGTGTATCTTCGCGAGGCACGATTTTCGCAGGGTCTCCGGGGCGGAGCGCGGCAAAATCGGGGCGGGCCGACAGGGTTACCTTTACGACTTTGGCAGCGTCTTTGGAAGGAGGCCAAACGTTAGGCTTTGCTAACCTGAGATAACCTGAGGTGCTATTTGCAATTCCATCGACTCGCTGTAATCGCCGTCTTCCTGTCGACCGCCATTTTTGCCCAAACTGCCGCGACGCTAACCGGGACCATACATGATCCCTCCGGCGGCGTTGTGCAAAATGCCGAAGTCTCGGTGACTCAAGTTGCTACGGGTTTGGTGCGGAAGGCCGTTTCCGATCGCAATGGTCTCTATCTGGTTCCAGGACTCCGCGCAGGCGCTATTGAAATCCGCGCTACCGCCAATGGGTTCCGTCCCCTGTTGCGTAAGGGGATCGACTTAACGATCAACGAAACGGCGAAGGTGGATTTGGCGCTTACGGTCGGCGCTGTCGATCAGGAACTGACCGTCGTAGCTGCACCGGGTTCGCCGGTCAATACATCGACGGCGGAACTCAGCTACCTGGTAACGGAGTCGGCGATGCGCGAATTGCCGCTCAATGGCCGCAACTACACGGATTTGGCTTTGCTGCAGCCTGGCGTGGTCGCCTATCCCCATCGCGACGGCGGATCTGTGGTGGCCCACGGGCTTGGTATGAGTATTAACGGACAGGACCCGCGCGCGAACGTTTATCTGATTGACGGCACTCCGCAGAACGATTTTACGAACGGTCCGGCTGGTTCCGCGGCCGGTACCGCGCTTGGCGTTGAAGCCATTCGCGAATTCCGCGTGGAAGTGAACAATTACTCCGCCGAGTTCGGCAGGAACTCCGGCGGGCAGATTAATGCGGTTACGAAATCCGGCTCGAACGATTTGCATGGGAGCTTGTACTACTTCCATCGCAACGACAACTTCGATGCGCGCAATTTTTTTGACACTGCCAAGAAACCGGAATTCAAACGAAATCAGTTCGGCGGTAGCCTTGGCGGCCGCATTCGCAAGGACAAGGACTTCTTTTTCTTCACCTATGAGGGTCTGCGCGACCGCCTTGGCCGAACCATCAACTCCGCCGTTCCGGACGACAACGCCCGGCGCGGCATTCTTCCGGACCCGGCGCGTCCGGGCGAAGTGATCGTCGTTCCGGTGAACCCGGCCATCGTTCCCTACCTCAACGACATGCCCCGCCCCAATGGCGCCTCGCGCGGAGGCGGATTGGCCGATTACTACTTCGGCTTTGCCCAATCCACGAATCAACATTTCGTTCAGGGCCGATACGACCGCAACTTCGGAAATGCCGGGCAGTTCTTCTCTCGGTACACCTTCGATGACGCTGTGCAGAATCTGCCGACGGACTTTCCGCAGTTTCCCCGCCAGTTCCTTTCGAAGAATCAGTTCGTCACGACCGAGTACCGTCACGTCGTTTCCGCGCAGACCCTCCTGCATTTCCGCGGGTCCTTCAGCCGGACGACTACTTTTCAAAATGTACAGGCCAATACGACGCTCCCCGAGTTCGTTCCGGGGCGCGGCATGATCGGCAACATTGATATCGGCGGCATGCCCCGCTTCGGTACGCAGTCGTCGGCCAATCTCCGATTGACGCAAAACGTGTACGGCTTCGAAACCGGCGCCAGCCTTACGCGCGGCAAACATCTGTTGAAAGTCGGGATGCTCGCGGAACGGTACCAAGACAACATGGTGAACCCGACGTTTTCACTCGGAACATATGGGTTCAACGATCTTCGTTCCTTCCTGACCAACGTGCCGGCACGATTTCTCGGCCTGACTCCGCAGGGGCAGTTCGATCGATACTGGCGTTTCACGCTGATGGGTTTCTACCTCCAGGACTCCTGGAAGGTGCATCGCCGGCTGACCATCAATCCGGGCCTGCGTTATGAGTTCGCTACCATGCCCGTCGACATCTACGGCCGCGATTCGGCGCTGATGAATATCTACAAGGACTCGGCGCCGGTGACCGGGCAACTCTATCAGAATCCGACATTGAAGAACTTCTCCCCGCGATTCGGCCTCGCCTGGGATGTCTTCGGGAATGGAAAGACGGCGGTTCGCGGCGGCTATGCACTGATCTACAACACCAATGGCCAGCAGACGCTGATTGTGACGGTGACCAACCCGCCGTATACGCCGCGCGTCAGCATTGCCAATCCCACGTTCCCGAATCCGCCGTTTGAGCGCGGGCTCGGCAACACCATTCGCCCCGTGGAATGGAACATCAAAAACCCGTACATGCAGACCTGGAATATTAACGTGCAGCAGGAACTGCCCGCCGGATTCGTCATGACGATGGGCTATGTAGGTTCGCGCGGCATCCATCTTTTGCGATCGAATGACGTTAACATCGTGGAGCCAGTCCGGCAGGCGGACGGCACCCTGGTCTTCCCGGCCGGCGCACCGCGCCGCAACCCGGCCTATACCACCATCGAGTTGAAATCGAGCGATGGGAATTCCTGGTATAACGCCGGGATTTTAGAAATTCGTAAGCGCCTGGGACACGGCATCCACTTCCAGAGCTCTTATACGTTTGCCCGTAACATCGACACGACACAGGCCTCGACGTTCTTCTCCGACGCTACCAACGGCACCACGTCGGCGATGCCGGAGTTCGCGGGTTTCAGTTATAACAAGGGCCTCTCCGATTACCACGCCAAACACAACTGGGTGATGAACTTCCACTGGGATATTCCGCTGGCCCAATCCGCTACCGGCGCAAAGAAGATTGCATTCTCCGGCTGGCAGTTGGCCGGAATTACCAACGTCCGCAGCGGCGGACCGCTCACGACATTCGTAAGCGGCAACCGCTCGCGTTCCGGCTGGTCACCGTCGCTCGGCCCGGGTCTTGGGCAGGACCGGCCCAGCCTTGCGCCGGGCTTCACGCATGAGTCCGCGATAAATGGTTCGCCAAATCAGTGGTTCAACCCGGCCGCCTTTGTTCTGGCGCCCGCCGGCCAGCTTGGGACGCTTGGACGCGGCACGTTTATCGGCCCGGATCTCCGCACGTTCGATCTTTCGTTGATGAAGAATTTCGAGCTTTCCGGTTGGAGCGAACAGGCTCGGCTCCAGTTCCGTGTTGAATCGTTCAATTTGCTAAATCGCGCCAATTTCGGTGTTCCGAACGTGCTGGCGATTTCGACGACCACCGGTGCTCTTTCAACGTTCGGCGGCGTTCGTAATACCATTACGACTGCCCGGCAGATTCAGCTCGCACTGCGCCTGCAGTTTTAGGCCGGTCACAGATACAATAGAAAGTCCTCATGGCATCCACCGCCGCCAATTCGCAGGCCGCCTCTAAGGAGAGAAAGAAAACCATGCTATGGTTATTGTTCGCAATCGGCGCAATGTTCTTTTGGGGGATCTACGGCCCGATCCTTCACGAAGGGCAAATCAAGCTGGGCAACCCACTTCGGGCGCTGCTTTGCGTCGGTGCAGCTTACTTTCTGCTAGGGGTGCTTGTGCCGGTGGTCACGCTTTCGGCTTCAGGCGGGCTGGGTTCGTTCGATAGCCGCGGCGTCCTGTTCGCGACCATTGGCGGCGCTTTGGGCGCGGCCGGCGCGATCTGTATTATCTGGGCTTTCCGAAACGGTGGTGTGCCGAACTACGTGATGCCAATCGTCTTCGGCGGGGCGCCGCTCATCAACGTGATCATGACGATGGCCATGCATCCGCCCAAGGACAAGCCCAATCCAATGCTCTTCGTCGGCTACGTTGTGGTGGCCGCGGGCGCCGCGATGGTCTTTTACTTCAAGCCCAAGGGATAAAGGGCTATTTCCGGCGCTTGCCGATACAGTAGAGGTAGCCCGCGGTACGAATGAATAGCTGCCCGTCGCTCACGGCCGGCGAACTCAGCGTATAGTCCTTCATGTCGTTTTCGGATAGCACTTTGAACTCCGGGCCGGCTTGAACCACTGTCACCAGGCCGTCTTCGTTGGTTACGTACAGCTTGCCGTCCGCGAGCACCGGTGACGAACTGTATATGGCGGATTTGATCCGCTTCCCGCTGTAGATTTCCTCGCCGGACTTCGCATCCAGGCACCAGATGATCCCGCGGTCGTTCGTGACATACAGGTACTTGCCATCCGTTACGGGCGTCGGAACATCCGGCCCATTCGGGTTCTGCCAAACTACATGGCTCTTGGTCACGTCGCCTTTGCCGCCCGGGCGTAGCGCCGTCAGCGGACGTACGCGGGTGGAAGCATAGATCAACCCATCCTTCACGACCGGCGATGCGATGATCCTGTTCGCCGGATTGTTTTGCGGGTTCAGCACATTCGCGCGCCAAAGCTCTTTTAGCGTCATTGGATCGTGGCCGGTCACCACGTCGCCGCCGGTAATCACGATCTCCGTTTGCTTGCCCGAAGTCCAAACGGCCGGGGTCGTGTAGCTGTCGGGTGATTCGACGATGGCATCCGTCGGCCGATCGACGCGCACCAAGGTTTTGCCGGTCTTCGGATCGATCCGCAACAGGTAGGACGGATCGTCGGTTTTCATTCCGTGCAAAACCTGCACGTATAGCATCCCGTTCCACAAGAGCGGCGACGAGGCATATCCCCAGTTCAGTCCGAACGTACCGTAGTCCTTCTGGATGTCGCGCGTCCAAAGTTCGGCGCCGTTGAAGTCGAAGGCTTTAAATATGCCCGTTCCGGACATAACGAAGACCGTTTTGCCATCGGTGACGGGTGACGGCGACGACATGTTCTGCTTGTTGATCTTGTAGTTGCCGCCGCCGATTTTCTTCTTCCATTTGACCGTGCCGGCATTGCGGTCGACCGCCCATAACTGCAGGTCCTCGCCTTCGGCGACGTTCAGAAAAATGATATCGCCCCAGATGATCGGTGTCGCGCCGCTGCGCGCCGGCAGCGCGAGCTTCCAGGTCACGTTTTCTTCGGTCGACCATTTCTCCGGGAGTCCCTTTTCCTGGCTGACGCCGTCTAGAGACGGTCCGCGCCACTGCGGCCAGTTCTCGGCAAATGCGGTCGCGAGGGTGAGCAGAAGCAGGATCGGCGTTGAGCGCATACAAGGCCATCATATATTGCCTTGCGGCTCGTTGCGGGCGTGCGATATCGTTGCCCCCATGCGTTTACCGATTTTCTTGCTTTGCACAGCCTCTCTTTTTGGACAGCGTCCGGCTGCTGAACCGCCAGCCTTCCCCCTCTGGTCCGGCCCCGCTCCCGGGGAGTTGGGTACGGATGAAAAGGACATTCCAACGCTCACGCCCTGGATCGCAAAGAATCCCAACGGCAAGGCGATTGTGGTCTGCCCGGGCGGCGGGTATGGAGCGCTGGCGGTTGATCATGAGGGGAAGCAAATCGCCCAATGGCTGAATTCGCAAGGGATATCGGCGTTTGTCCTCCGTTATCGCTTAGGCCCCAAATACCGGCATCCGGTTATGATCGGAGACGCTCAGCGGGCGATTCGCACCGTCCGCGCCCGCGCCACCGAGTTTCAAGTCAATCCGTCAAAGATCGGGATCATGGGCTTCAGCGCGGGCGGCCATTTGACCGCGACCGCGGCGACACATTTCGATGCGGGGAACCCGTCGGCATCCGATGGAATCGATCGAGTCAGTTCCCGTCCGGACTTTGCAGTTCTCGCCTATCCGGTTATCACGCTGACAAACGAGCCTTACGTGCATAAAGGCAGCCGGCGGAATCTGCTTGGAGACAGTCCGGATCCCAAGTTGGTGAATGATCTTTCTAACGAACTCGCAGTGACGCGCGAGACGCCGCCGTGCTTTCTTTTCCACACGAATGCGGATACGGGAGTGCCGCCCGAAAACAGTATTTTGTTCTATCTCGCGTTGCGAAAGCATGGGATTCCGGCAGAGCTTCACATCTACGAGAATGGCCCTCATGGGGTCGGTCTTGCCTGGAGTGATGTGGCACTCAGCTCCTGGCCGGCGCGTCTCGCCGACTGGCTTCGAAATCGCTGAAAGTTGACTTTTCCTCTTAGAATTTGCTGTAATAGTGGGCGTCGCAACACTGCTCCTCGGTAGCTCAACGGTAGAGCATTCGGCTGTTAACCGAAGGGTTGTAGGTTCGAATCCTACCCGGGGAGCCAAACTATTTGTCATCCAGTTCCAGGCGGCCAACTTCCGGGTAGTCGACTACACCCGGAATCCGTCGACTAATCCGTATAAGATACTGATGTTGTCGGGGCCGATGCTTGAGGTCCGAACGGCACCCACGGAGCCAAGCCGAACATCTGCGAATGTTCCGGCGCCGCAAAAAGCGTGTCATTGAAGGTTTTCGACGAGCATGATATCGCTGATGGTCTGGTCGATGTTGCTGTAAATAAGCCAGCGCTCGTCGCGCGAGAGGGCAGGCGTTGCAGGAAATCTGGTGTTGAGTTGTTCAAGCGCCACGAGTTGTTTGGACTGGCCGGAGGCAAAGTCTAAGAAACGGAAGGTTCGGATCGGGATGTCGTCGTAGTGATAGATGCCGCGGGCTGCCAAAGTCCAGTTCATTCGCGGGAGATCGAGAAGGAGTTGCTCTGCTCCGCCTTCGATCGGCACGCGGAAGATCCCAAGGCCATCACCTTCGTATTTGTCAAAGTAGAGAAACCGGCCATCAATACTCTCTTCGAGGCGCCAGCCACCGTTGCGAGTTACCTGCACTGCCGCGCCAGTGCCGTCGGCCGGTATTTTCCATCCCTCGTGCCGCCCCGTTCGAGAAGAGGAGAAATAGATCCACCTGCCATCACGGGACCACCGTGGATTCACTTCTGTCGATAACTCTGTGGTCATGCGGCGGGGCTTACCCCCCTGGACACCGATAACATAGATATCTGCGTTTCCGTCAGGTCGTGCAGTGTAGGCTAAGTAGCGACTATCAGGCGACCAACGAGGAGTACCCGGGAGAATGGCACCATTGGTTAACTGGGCAGGGTTGGTCCCGTCGGCATCGCACAGCCACAACTCATAGCGCCCGGTGCGGTCAGAAACGAAGGCGATCTTGCGATCGTCGGGAGAATAGGTTGCCTGCTGGTCGGCGCGGGAGGAGGAAATGACTCGGGTCGGCGGTGACCCCAAATCGGAAAGGTCCAAGCGCCAGATATTTGAGTCAACGAAGGAGCGCGTGTAGACCATGCGACCGGGGGTCCGGCCGAACGAAGGGCTTAGCGCGTTTTCTCCTGCTCGTTCCATTTGCCGGAGGGTGCGTGAACCGCTTGCTGGAACACGCCACATGGCCGAAACTCCGTCATGGATCGAAGAGAAAACGAATCCGCTCTCGTCCGGCAACCAGGCATATCCTCTCGGCACCCCATTTTCGAACGTGATCCGCCTGGGCGCGCTTTCGGCCGCGAGCGTCCGGGATAGTTCAATTCGGTGGATGTCTGCGCTGCCGGAGTTCGGGAAGCGAAGGAAAGCCAAGGAACGCCCATCGGGCGCGAAGCGAGGCTGGTAGTCTCCAAGGCTAATTTTCGGTGGTGAGGTGAGTCTGCGGCTCTCACCATTCTCCACGTTGAACAGAGTTATGAAGGCAGCCGTCCCAGGAGCGTAGGTTGTGAGCGCCAAGTGCTTCCCGTCTGGCGACCAGTCAAACTCTGCTCCAACCAACACGATACCGGGAGGAGGCACGAATCGATCCGTAACTCGACGCTCAGTCCCACCTAGCGCCGGCACTATGAAAATTCCTCTATCGGGATCCTCTCGGGAGAAAGCGATAAAGCGCCCGTCAGGCGACCAGGCAGGACCATAGTCGCGCGCAGCATGTGCAGTCAGCCGCAGTGGTTTCCCCGCATCCACCAGCTTGACATAGATGTCGAAGTTGTCCTCCTTCTCGCCGTTCCACGAGAAAGCTAACTGCCTGGTGTCCGGCGAAAGCGCAGGATCAGACTCGATGCCCGAGAAAGTGGTGGCCGGAACGATTCGCATGGCCGGCCCACTTCGTCCGAGAACATATGCTAGGCCACTCGCCAACACGACAGCGCCGCCTGCGAGAGCGGCCCACCGATGCCATATGCGGTGTGGAGAGGATCGGCGGCATTCGTTGGAATCCTGATCGCGTGACTCTCGATCTTCGAAGATAACCTGATAGCCACCCTTCGGAAGCGAGATTAAAATCGTGTCGCTAGAACCTTCAGTTTCGTAGTAGGTTTGCAACTTCCCCCTGAGCCTGGAGGCTTCGGAGCGGACAGTTGAATCCACTCGCGGATCGAACGAACTTGGACGCTGGAACACTTCCTGAGCAAGGGTGTACTCCTTTAATTGATCGCCTCTGCCCGCAACGGATTCCGTCACGATATAGCGCAGCAAACGGCTCATCCGTTCCGAACCTGCGAAAATTCGACTAGCCGTGATCTTGTGCGTCTGCCGAATGATCTCATCGCGGCCCGGCCCGCTCACCTGCATGGAGTCAGAGTACACCCGTAAACGCCAGATAACAATTGTTGAACAACCGTTGCGCAACCACATCTAACTTCCGCACGGCACTTACGGCGGATAGCCTGAAGCATGAATTTCAAAGGTGTCGTAACCGTTTTTACGTTCTTGCCTTGGGTGACCCTACCCGGAGCTGACACTTCGCTCGAGAGAATCGCAATTCGTCATTTTTACGACGGCCAGTATGAAGAGGCTGAACGGACGCTCCGCCGCGATCTAATAATCCAAGAGGAGAGTCGCGGTACGGACCACAAATCCTTGGTTGCACCCCTGGCCGAATTAGCGGATCTTTGCCTCCTCCAGGGAAAGTCGCAGGCTGCGGAGCCATTAATCCGGCGGGCGTTGCGTCTCGCTGAGAAGGCCGGCGGACCGAAGCATTTCGATCTGATTGCGCCGTTGAACAGTTTGGCCAAGTTCTACTGGTCCAGCTACAACTATGCGAAGGCGGAATCTACTTGGTATCGCGCGTTATCGATCGTGGAGAGTACGGTCGGTCCTGACCACTATATTGCTGCGGTCGTACTGGCGAGCCTCGCGCAGGTGAAGTTGGCGACGCGTCGCAATACTGATGCCGCAGACTTGCTCCGCAAAGCAGCGGGCGTCTTCGAACGAAGCGTTGGGCCGGAACATCCCGAATTCGCAGCCAGCCTTTTCATGCTCGGTCTTACCTACGCTGAACAGAACTGCCCCAAAACAGCAGAAGATCTCTATCGTAGAGCCATCGCCGTTACTGAAGCCGCATTGGGACCGGAAGTCCCACAAATGGCTGGTTTTCTGAACGCTCTCGCCAACGCCCGGGGCGCCCAGGGCGATTACAGGGACGCCGAAAAGATCAGCCGGCGTGCCCTTGAACTCGGCGAACAGAAACTCGGGCAACAACATCTAACAGTGGCTGCCATCATGGCCGATCGCGCTACGATACTACGCGCTCTCAGGCGTAAACGCGAAGCTGGGCATTTAACCAACCGGGCTAACGCGATCGCTCGCCAACACGCGCACGAAAATCTAACAGGCGGAACGATTGACATTCGAACATTTGCACCCCGGTTAAGGTGATTCAAGCAAACGTGATGCAGGTAGAATCGACGCCACTAGTGCTTACTTGCAATAGACATATTTGTATTAGAATTTTTGGGAGATGCCCAAGCATGCAGCGCCTTTGAATTGCACGGCGGTGGCTCACGCGGAACTACTTGCGATGAGTCGAGGCCGGAAGGAAGAAGTGCGAATGGCCGAACGAGCGCGGATTGTACTCGCTTGCCTGGAGGGAAAGGAAATTCAGCAAGTAGCGAGAGAGATGGGTGCGTCGATTCCGACCGTGAGTAAATGGCGGCGCCGGTTTTCTCAGGATGGTGTGAATGGCCTGCGGGATCGGCCCCGTTCGGGAAAGCCGCCGGTTTACGATGCGAAGTTCCGTGACCGTGTGTTGACATTGCTGGAGCAACCACCGCCAAGCGGACTCGGCCAATGGGACGGGCGCGCCGTCGCCGAAACCTTGGGAGCCAGTGTTCATGCCGTCTGGCGACTGCTACGCAAGGAGGGGATCTACCTGCAGCGATTGCGAACTTGGTGCGTAAGCACCGATCCGGAGTTCGCGCCCAAAGCTGCCGAGGTGGTGGGATTGTACTTGAACCCGCCACTGAATGCATTGGTGTTGAGTGTGGATGAAAAAGCGAGCATTCAGGCGCTCCAACGGCCGTCGGGTTATGTGGAGACCGACAGCGGGGCGGTGGTGCGAGCGATGAAGAGCACCTACAAACGCAATGGGACGTTGAATCTGTTCGCCGCCCTGGAGATCGCCAGTGGACTGGTCTATGCGCAAACCACCGAACAAAAGAAGCGAGAGGACTTCCGCCGATTCCTGGATGGGGTGGTTTCTGAATTGCCGGAAGACAAAGAGATCCATGTGATTCTGGACAACTACTGCACGCATAAGCGGAATGAGGACTGGCTGGCCAAATACGAAGGACGGGTGCAGTTCCATTTCACGCCAACATCGGCCAGTTGGCTGAATCAGATCGAAATTTGGTTTGGGCTACTGACGCGAAAGGCGCTGCGTGGCGCCAGCTTTGCCAGCAAAGACCAACTCCGCGCCGCCATTGAGGCCTTCGTCGCCAAGACGAATGAACACCCCAAACCCTTCCACTGGCGCAAACGCGAAGTGAAAGGCAGCCAGCTTCGCAATACCATTATCAATTTACGCAATTAGGCACTAGATGTCGCTATTGGTTACGCGAAGCAATGGTTTGCCGCGTAGAGTAGAGCAAGTGGCCCGCCATGTTGAACGGTCATCAAAAGCCGAAAGAGAAGATCGCCCAGACCCGTCGCGCGGTCACGGAAAGCCGATAGCGCGCGAAGCACCGTGCCTGCTGCGCCGTATCGTCAACGGAGAACGTTCGCGCTCCATTTCACGCCGAACCAGCACAGCCAAGGCGATTGTACCTATGGATTGTCAATGCCCTCAAACTGAGGGTCGGAGAAATAAACCTCTCCGCGGCCGCCCAAGAGTACTCCGATCGTGATTGCAATGGCATCCGCATCGATTTTCCCGGTTACTACCATCTGCGTCCAGTCTCGCGAACGGACGGGACGATCGTGTGAATAATCGTGAAAACCGACTGTGCCGTCCTGACGATCCACTCGAACGAAAATTTGGGCACGCGCTTTTGCAGGGTCGTCAACACGTACCCAGGCGCGATACCGGATCTGCTTTCCGCGCAGTTCTTTCGCAGAAAACGATTGGTGTACTCCGCCGACGTCGATTGGATCACTGACGCCGTCATAGCGAAGCACGACGCAGCGTGCCGTAAGCGTACGGCAATTTTCGGCCGTTGCAATTGAATAGCCGGGCCTCGTATCTCCGAACCAACCCTTTAGCCTTCCTAAAACGTCGTTCTCCCGGAAATTGAGATTGATCGGACGCTGCTGAGCAACAGCCGTCGCCGCTAGAGCTATCCACAAACAAAATTTGCGCATTGCCGGTCCTTTCTGGCGCACTGCCACTACGATAAAGTTCGCAGCCATAGTCGTTTACGAGTATAGTTTCACGATTCACCCTTTCGGCAGGCATTTGAATTGCCCCGACAGCCGGTATCTCTTTTTAAATGCACTGCTCGCGAACGTCCGTTCGTGTGAGCCTCAGCGCTTCAACAGGAACCATCAACCTCGCATGTTGTCCGCGTCGGAGACAGCTTCCTCCACGTCAGCCTGTTGCCGTAATCCTGCGTCAGCTCCACCGGCACTCCCCCATCGGGCGGTCCGAACCGATACGTGACCGTCGTCATGCTCCGCTTGCCCTCTTCCCCATCTTCGGTCTCAACCCGAATATCGCTCGCTGGCACCTCGACAAGATTCCGCTTCTGTTCCCAAGAAACCTCTTCGTCCAGACGCGTGCGCAGTTCAGCGAGCAGGGTCTCCGCCGATCGGACTGTAGCATCAATTGTACCCGCGTGCCCGAGCCTGCTGGGTAGATCAGAGATTTGCCCTCGCTGGCCCTGTCAACGCCTACCGGGGCCCAAATTCTTTGTAATGTCGCTCTCGGGGAGCCAAACTAAATTGGCTTTGGGCGTTCGGAAGACCATACTCTTTCCCACCGCAGTTGTTGGTACCCCAAGGCACTGGTGTGCTTCAATTGACCCATGGCGTCCGAACGACCTGGAAGCACCAATAAGAAGCCAAGGCTTAAGCACATTGTTTGCCGTGTTGGAAACTCAAGTATTGCCCTTATGGCCCCCTCGTCGAGTACTTCCCCTTGATCTCAGAAGAAGACCCAACGCCGATAAGCCAGATCAGGCGCAGTTACAGCAGCTGGCTTTCCGCCCTTAGAACTGGGAAGCTCAACACTAAATCCGCCGTTTTCGAAGCGATCGAAAAGGTTCTCTGTCTCAATCCAGAGCGGTGGGAATGGATAAGTCAATACCGAACAGACGAACTCAGTTGTTCGGTGTTCGGACACATCTTGCGGTGGCCCCCTGAGCTGAGACAAACAGTTAAGACACAGTGCGCCGTTCGATGAAAAGTACTCGACCGGCAAGACGACTTTAACGCAAACTGGTGACCGGTTGGTGAAGCGGAGGCGGGCAATGCAGGAGTGCAACCCGCCAAGGAATAACCAACCGGAAACTCATCCAGACGATGAGCGGGGGCGTTGGCCGCGAGGTCAGCGCCTCCATCGGATGGATAGATTTCCCGATGCCTTGGAAAACTCATCAAAGAAGCTGCCGCGAAGCGGCATCCTTTTTGTGCCGGGCTTCGAATTCCGCCGGCGGCAAGTACCCGAGGGCGGAGTGAAGGCGTTTCTGGTTGTAGACCTTTTCGAGAAACTCCGCGATGCAGGATCGGGCCTCGCCCAGGTCGCGATATTCGTTGCGATAGACCTCCTCGTGCTTCAGCGTTTTCATGAAGGACTCACAGGCGGCGTTGTCCCACGGATTGGCCTTCCGCGACATGCTGATGTCAATCCCGTTGTCCTTCAGCAGGTCTGTGTAATCACCGCTGGCGTACTGCGATCCGCGATCGGAATGATGGACGAGTCCTGGCTGCACCGTCCGGCGAGAGATCGCCATACGGAGCGCCGTCAGCGTGAGCGAATCCTCCAGTGTGCGATCCAGCGCCCAGCCAATGACGCGGCGCGAGCACGCGTCCAAGATCACGGCCAGAAACACGAACTCGTCACGCAGCCGAATATAGGTAATATCGGCAATCCAGAGCTGATCCATGGCGGTTAACACCATGTCACGTGCCCGATTGGGATAGATCTTGCGCCCGTGCTTGGAGTCGGTGGTCACAACGAACTTCCGCCGCCGCACGCACAGCAAATTGTCCACCCGCATCAGGCGGTGCACATTCTTGGAATTCACTGCCCATCCCCGGCGACGCAGCTCGGCGGTGATACGCCGCCGACCGTAACAGGGCATCTCCAGGGCAATTCGCTGGATAGCGTCCCGCAGGTCCATGTCGATGCCAGGCCCCGGCGTGGCTCCGGCGTCGAAGCGGTAGAAGCTGGACCGGGAAACCCGGCCCAGTTCCAGCATCCGGCACACGGTCAGCCCGCGACCGGCCTTCACTTCTTCCTCGACTTTGGCGCAGACGGCGGATTTCCAGTCAACGCCTGCAGCATCCGCTGTTCCTCGATGCGCTGCAAGCACCCCTTCAAAAAATCGATCTCCAGTGCTTGTTGGCCGATCTTGCGCTCCAACTCGGCAATCCGGCCTTCGCTCCAGCGTTGCTTCCCGTTGCCCGGAAACGCGTTCCCGGTCCCTTGCCGGAACTCACGCCGCCAGCGATGCAGGACGTTCGGGTTGACCTCCAACGCCCGCGCTGCCTCCCCTATCGATACCCCTTGTTCCAGCCGCCGCACCGCGGCCAGCTTGAACTCCTTCGTGAACAACCTGCGGGACATTCCCATAACTCAATTCTCCGTTCAATGGATTTTGAGTCTTAACCGGTTGTCTCAATTTTGGGGACCACTCCATCTGCCCAGTTTTTCTCTCTGCTGAGCCATTTACCGAAACTAAAGCAGAGCGCCGCATTGGCAGAACAATTCCGCGTGAGGTCATGCTCAAGGTCGTACGACGTGATGGCCAAGTTTGCGCAGAATGTAGAGTCAACGTTCCTGACGATCAGATCGAGTTTGATCACTTGATCCCTTTATCTAGAGGTGGTCCAACCAGTGTTGAAAACCTACAGGTCCTCTGTAGAGACTGCAACAGGGCAAAGAGTGACAGACTCACGGACCTGCTAGCTCCTTCCCCGTTTGGCGAGCCGAAGAACACTTCGTCGGTCCAACGCATCCGTCGCAAAAAAAGCCCCAGATGATGAATGAACGCGAGGTCATAGTTCGAACCGAACCGGCTGGCAGCCCCGCCAGCGTGTAGTGCGAAGGCCTTCCAGCGGTACAAGATTCGAAGGATATTGTCGTGAATATAGCCATCGACATTCCGGACGACATCGGGAAGATTCTCGCCGCCCAAGCAGGTGGCGTTTCCCGTCCCGTGTTGGAAGCGGTCGCAATCGAAGCATACCGCTCAGGCAACATCACCACGTCCCAAGTTCAGCAGATACTCGGGCTGCACTCCCGGTGGGAGACTGAAGCCTTCCTGCAACGCGCCGCGGCTTTTCACGACTACACGATGGGTGATCTGGAAAGGGATATCGCTGCGCTTCGCGACGCCTCGCGCAAATGATTGCGGTCGTGGATGTGTCCCCGCTTTGCTACCTTGTCCTGATCCGTAAGATCGATCTTCTCCCGCAGCTCTTCAGTCGAGTCATGGTGCTGCAAGCCGTCATTTTCGAACTGCTGCACGAAGATGCTCCGGCGGTAGTTAGAAACTGGGCGTCCAACCTGCCCGTGTGCATCTCTCTGGATGAGACCCCGGACGTGATCTCCGCGGGTATGGAAAAGCTCCAGGCTGGCGAGAGGGCTGCAATTTTTCTCGCGGAGTCGATCAAAGCTGACATTATGATCATCGACGAAAAGGCTGCCCGCCTTGTCGCCGAGCAACGAGGGGTTCCCGTTACCGGAACATTGGGCAAACTCGGAGAGGCCGCAACGCGAGAGCTTGTGGATCTGACGCGCGCGATCGACCGACTCCGGACGACCAGCTTCCGATGTTCTCCCGGATGTTCAAAGCGACTTTGGAGCGATACGGGAGGCGGTAGGTTTGGAATGCGACTCAGGCCGCCGATTTTCAAATCCTAATCGCGAATTGAGCCAAAACTTTCCACTCCCAAATTTCCTCCCCGCTACCGGGTTAATTCCTCCTAAGAAACTTGTTTCGTTGTTGAAGAGCGCTTCCGATACTGATAGCGTAGCTACGCCCGTCGCAGTTGTTCGACGACGGCGCCGCGGAGCAGTTCGCGGAAATAGGGGGGATCTCATGACACGGGTTTTGCTGATTGGCCTCGATCCAGAAACGGTCGATTTTACTGACCCTGCTTTACCGCCGGGTATGACCGCCGAAAAAGTTCACGCCGGCATCGCGGTTGCGATGAGGCAGTTTGCCGAACGCGGATGGGAGGGGGAAGTTGGTTTGATCCGCCCTGACGAATCCGCTGGGTCGGCCGTCGAGCAGATTGTAGCTTCGAAGAGCTACGATTGCATCGTCGTCGGAGCCGGCGTTCGCATGCCACCCCGAAGCCTTGTATTGTTCGAGGTCGTCATCAACGCGATTCGTAAGGCGGCCCCGGGCGCGGCGATTGCATTCAATACACGACCCGACGATAGCGCCGATGCTGCCGCCCGATGGTTGACGGCTGGAAGCCGCGCTGTTTAGCTGGATTGGTGCAACATTATTCCGATCAAGCCGTGCATAAGGCGGCCCTGGCAGGGCGCGTCGATGCGCTAGCCGCAATGCTGGCTGAAAACAATTCGCAGATCGACGCGAGAGGGCTGGACGCGCGGACGCCTTTACATTGCGCGTCAACCGTCGAGGTGGCCGCACTACTGCTCGATCAAGGGGCGCGGATCGATGCCCGGGACGAAGATCACTATTCGACGCCGGCGCAATGGCGTATCGGAGAATCGCCCGAAGTCTCTCGATACTTACTGAGCCGAGGCGCAACGGCGGACATTTTCCTTGCGGCCGCACTGGGTGATCTGGCGCTGGCGGAAAGGCTGGTGACGGAGGATCGAGGCTGCTTATCGCACCGTATCGGTAAGCCGCCGGAGTTCCCACCAATTGGACACGAAGGACGAGGCGGCACTATTTATCAATGGACCCTCGGCTTTAACTCATACCCGCACCAAATCGCCATGCGCAAGGGTCACCAGGCGATGTTTGACTTCCTCTATGCAGAAAGCAACGCAAAAACGCGGTTTTTGGTGGACTGCGTATTGGCACGGCGTAAGGAAGCCGAAGCCATCGCTGATGCGTTCCCCTCGATTATCGAGGAGTTGCCCGAAGTCGATCGCGAACTTGTGGCGAAATATTGCTGGGAGACGAACACCAGTTACGCTGCGGTGAAGCTGATGCTTGATCTGGGATTTCCCGTTGCTCATCCGGAGAGAAGCCACGGGTACACGCCGCTGCACAATGCGGCATGGGCGGGTTCGGGTGATTTGGTGGAACTGTTGATAGAACGCGGACATCCGGTAGATATTCGCGACCCGAGATTTAATGCGACGCCGCTAGGCTACGCGCTCTACGACTGCCTGGTGGAGAAGCGCCATCCGGAGGGTGAATTCCCCCGGGTTGTGAAGGCTTTGGTGGAGGCTGGAAGCCCGCTAGAGGGTGTAAAGTATCCAACCGGGCACGCGGCGATCGACGAGATCCTGCGTTCGCACATGTAGTATTGGTATCGAGGCAAGGAGGTTTGCCATGATCAGACGCAGAGGGTTTATGGCGGGTCTGGGCAGTGGTGCCGCTGCCAGTGCGGCGCCACCCGCGGAAACGGCGTGGAGCGTTCCGAAGAGCACTTCCGGGTTGCCGCCCCGCAAGGTGATAGTGGGAACGGCCATGCAGGCATTCTGGGTTCCGTACCCCGGTCTCGCGAAGCGCATTGAGGAGTTGTCGGCCATCGTCGATCTAATCGCGGCGGAGGCGAAACGATCGCACGGCCGCGGTGTTGACATCGCGATTCTTCCGGAGGCGGCCGTAACTGGCGAAGTCGGGCGTGATGCCCTGTCGCAGTCTGTGCCCTGGAGCGGTCCGCTGGGAGAGGCTTTTACCCAGTTGGCCCGGCGCCACTCCTGCTACATCGTAGTCCCCACGTATTTGCGGGAGGCGCATGATCCAGGGCGATGCTCCAACGCGGCGATATTGGTGGACCGTAAGGGCAACGTGGCCGGAACGTACCGAAAGGCCCATCTGGTCGTATCCGCCGACGGCAAGACGATGGAGGGTGGTTCCACTCCCGGAACGGAGTTTCCTGTCTTTGATTGCGACTTCGGGAAATTGGGGATCCAAATCTGCTACGACATGGAGTTCGATCGTGGCTGGCGTGAGCTCGCAGCCAAAGGCGCCGAATTGATTGCGTGGCCGACCCAATCGCCGCAAACCTCCCAACCCGCGGCCCGCGCGATGCAGCAGCGCTGTCACATCGTTTCGAGTACCTGGAGAAACAACGCATCCATCTTTGAACCGACCGGGAAGATCGTCGGACAGCTTAAGCCGCCCGACCAAGTGATGGTTCACGAGCTGGACCTGAGCTATGCCCTGCTGCCGTGGAGTTCCAAACTTCGCAATGGCCGGGCTCTCAATGAGAAGTTCGGTAAGAAGATCGGGTTCCGCTATTACGAGGACGAGGATCTCGGCATTTTCTGGTCGAACGACAATCGGATACCCGTCCGCAGGATGGTGGAAGAGCTAGGCGTTCTGGAAACGGATGAGGAACTCGCCCGTGTCCGGGGCTGCTATCGTCAGGCAGGATTAATAGACTACTAGCGAGGTTCCGTCTCATAGCCGCCTATTTCAACTCGGCCACAAATAACTCTGTCCACTCCCCAGCGGAAACGTTGAAGTAGACGCGCCGGCCGTCGGGACTGAAACTGGGGTGGGGATGCGTAACTCGCCACGATTTGGCGCCGTTGCTATTGTCGAAGCGGTGCAGGATGCGGTAGCGCTTGCCCTCCAGATCCCCCACGACTACACCCCATTCTTTTTTCTGTCCGCCGAAGTTCTCCAGTGTCGTGTCACTGGCAAACAACCGGCCATCGGGCGAAATGGACGGGTGCGATCCGGGGAACTTGGGCAGGCCTGGAATGGCGCGCTCCTCCCCGGTCTCGGTGTCCTGCAACAGGGAGGGCACGTTGATCAGCGTTCTCGAGTCCGGATGCCAGGCCGGATGTCCCCATTTTGCGCGGAAGAAGAGAAACTTCGAGCGCTCGATGTCATATCCGATCAGACATTCGCGGTCGCTTGCCAGAGCGCTGCGCGGGTCGGTTCCGGTGGCGGTTGCGAGCTTGAAGATCACGCGTTTCAAATCAGGGCTCAGGATCGGAAAGAAGAGCGAAATCGCGCGGTCGCCGAAGCGCGCCCTGATCTGTTGTTCGTATTGGGCGCGCGTGGCCTTGGCCGTCACAATAGTCTTTAGCTCTCCCGATTCCACGTTCAGGAACTCCAGATCGGGATGATCCCCGGGCGCCCAGTGGGGCTTGTACACCGGCACCACATTGCTATTTGGCTGCCCCCACGACAGCATACGATTGCGGGCCAAAATTCGCTTCTTGCGTGTTGTCACATCGACCGAGATCACCTGCCACTCGCCACCGACGTCGTTGTGAAAGACTACGCGCCGGCCGTCGGAAACCCACTGTTGACAAGCCGCGCGATGGGCGTCTTCGGTGTAGATACCTTCCGCCAGAACTAATTCCTTGCCGGTTGCGCGTTCCCGAATTCGAATCTCACCGTGGTGCCCGTCCGGCGTAGTAGAGGTGTAGAAAAGAATCCAGCGGCCGTCCGGACTCTCCGGAGAAAGGTTGAAGTACGTGTGGATACTGTGGCGCTGGGCCCCGGGCGCCACGGGCCGCATCGTCAAATCTCCTTCCCATTTCGCAAACGGCTCCAATGTTGCCGCGGACGCCAGCGCTGCAAGGAGGAAGAACTGTCGGATCATGGCCCTTCCAGCCTACAACGAAAAAGGCCCACACCAGGTACGGTGCAGGCCCCTCGTCCTCCGAGAAGTTATCCGGCCGCGATCTACTTGCGGGCGATCTGTAGTTTTGGAACCGCCAGATAGCCTTTAACCGCGTCCTTCGTCACTTCGTTCACCACCAGCTCATATGGCTGGCGCGCTTTCGAAAGAACGTAGAACTGTACCGGTTCGTTGGCCGTCTTGTCGCGCTTCTCGATCTTGCGGTCGTCGGCGATAACATCCACGGTGAACTTGCTGCGCTTCACGTCGGTCTTCTTCACGGCGACTTGGATGTCGCCAACCTTCTGCGGTTTTCCGTTACGCGGAATCTGGAACTCCACATAGTTCCGGTCGCCCAATTCGCGGAGCGCGGTCAATTCCTTAGCGTTGGTAGCGATCAGGCCGCTCATCACTCCCATGTCACCGGTGGCCCGGCGAAGGTCGGCGATAGTGCTTTGCAGTTCGCTCTGGGTCTTGACAACATCCTGCTTAACAGTACCCACGTCGGTAGAAACATCGGCGATCTTCGAGTTCGCCTGCTGCGTATTCTCCTTCACCGCCGAGAGCTCTTCCGTAAACTGTTTGGACTTCTCTTCTTCGCTCTTGGCGAGGTTGGAAACGAGGCTGTCGGCATGACGCCGGGCCGCCGCCTGCGCCGCCAACGCCGCTTTCGTCACGCTCTCCTTGGTCTCCTTGCGAGCCGTATCCAAATCGGTCCGGACTACACCAAGGTTCTCGTTCAGCGCCTTGTCAATGTTATTCAGACTCGCTTGAAGCTCGGAAACCTGGCGCTGCACGCCACCCACTTCCTTGTTTACATCGTGCAGGCGAACGGACTGATAGCCGTTGATCCCCAAAGAAAGGGCAAACGCCGCTGCCAGGGCTGGAGTTGCCCAGTTGCGGCCGCTCTTCGGTGAGGTCTGTGTGTTCTCTTCCTTGTGATTCACGTCTGTGCTCCTTGGCTGATTGGATTGCAAAGCGCGTGCCAACAACGCAAACGTTGATAATCAATCACTTACGATCAACACAAGAGGGGCATTGTCGAGAATCGAACAATGGGGGCTGTCTAAATTACCGCCACCGTTCAATGTTTAGACGCCATACGCCGTTTACAGATTTTTCAACCGCAGATTGCGGTACTGCACCCTCATCGGCGGACCCACGTGCACTTGCACGCCGATCTTCCCTTCCATCTTCCGCCCCGCCGGGTCATCGTCGATCACGACGGACATTAGTTGCCCGTTGATCATATGGATAAGCGTGTTCCCTCGGATGATCAAATGCACAGCGTTCCAATCCGGCGTTATCGCATCCTTGGGATCGGGGAAAGTGGAAAGCAGCACGGGTTTCCGTCCCTCCACGCGCCGCGCCACTTGTCCGCGCAAGGCATGGAATAGCCGCCCCTTCTCCTCATAGTTCTGCCCGGTGTAGCGGTTTTGTCCATCGATGTCGCACTGGTAGCCGCGCATCGCGAACCGGTTCGACGGCGTCACCGGATCGGGAATCACGATACTCCGGTAGTTAATTCCGCTATTGCCCGCGCTCGTGATTTTGTAATCCAGCTTCAGCTCGAAATCCTTCGGCTGCCCGCCCTTCCAAATGATGAACGTGTTGCTCTTCACGACGGTCTCGGGTGTGATCTCGCCGGTGATCGCACCGTCCTCCACGCGCCAATACTTGGGATCGCCATCCCAGCCCTGCAGGGTCTTGCCGTCGAAGATCGAAACGAAGCCCTCCGTGTCGCCCTCCAATCGTTCCGGCCGGTCACTCTGCTTGGGTACATAGCCCTGCGTGTACGCAGCCGCCGCTGTCAGCGTGGACAATAAGGCTCGTCGGGTTTGCATGCCTAAGATTATGTCTCGGAATGCGGAAAATTGCCGTACCGAAACCGCACGGCGTCCTGTCATAATGTTTCTCACCAATGCGACTCCTGCCGATCGTAATCCTCTGCAGTCTTCTCCAGGGCGAAGACTGGCACCGGTTCCGGGGTGAGAACGGTTCCGGAGTTTCGTCAGCTTCCGGTTATCCAGGCGTGCTGAAGAAGGATTCGAATATGGTGTGGCGCGCGCCCGCGCGTCCGGGAAAATCATCGCCGATCCTGACGAAGGATCACGTTTTTCTCACTGGCGCCGATGGGGCCAAACTGTACACCCAATGCTTTGACCGTCATACGGGCAAGCTTCTTTGGGAACGTACCGTGGAGCGGGGCCATAACCTGCTGTCTAACCGCCTGAATAACCCCGCCGGCTTGACGCCGGTCACCGATGGCCAGAACGTCATCGCCGCGTTCAAGGATTTCGGGTTCGTTGCGTACGATGCGCAAGGCAAGCTCCTCTGGAAAGTGCCGATGGGCCCGTTCAACAACACGATGGGACTGGGCGCCTCCCCCGTATTGGCAGGTTCCAATGTCGTTCTGGTCGCCGATCAGGTCGAAGGCTCGTTCGTCGCCGCGCTCGACCGGAAGAACGGAGAATTGCGGTGGAAATCGGAGCGCGAGGAAGGCGAAGGTTGGGGTACGCCGCTGCTTCACGGACCGGCGAAGCGCGCGCCCTATTTGCTTACGGCGAGCCGGGGACAACTCGGGTCTTATACGGTGGAAGGCGGCAAGCGACTAACCTCACTGCGGGGACTCCCGACGACCGTCGTCGGCAGCCCGGTAATCGATAGCGGAATCCTTTACGTGCAGGGCTATGGATCGGACGCGCCGGCGCCGTTTTCGCCCCGGTTGGAGAAGCTCGACAAAAACCACGACGGGCAGTTGTCGAAGGATGAGTATCTGGACGAACCCTTTCTTGCCGGGATCGCGAAGTATGTCGGTAATCGGGACATGATCATAACCGAGGAAGAATGGCTGGCGAAACAGAAGGAAGTGCTGGGGCCAAACTGTCTGGTCGCTTATCAGTTGGAGTACGATACCGCCGGTAAGTTGTCGCCGCGCGAGCTATGGCGCTACGAGAAGAGTTTTACCGGAGTCATTCCGACACCGCTGGTCTATCAGGGTGTCGTTTACTTCGTCAAGAACGGCGGTATCCTGACCTCCCTCGACGCAAAGACCGGCGCTGTGTTGAAGACAGGACGTGTGGCTGGGGCGCTGGGCGGGTACTCCTCGTCGCCCGTTGCCGCCGACGGAAAAATCTATATTGCCAGCGAAGACGGCAACGTGGCGGTTCTGCGGGCAGGCCGGGAATGGGACATTTTGTCCACCTCAGACCTCGGAGAAGGATGTTATGCGACACCGGCGCTTTCGGAGGGACAAATTTACCTACGTACGGAGGCGGCATTGTACAGATTTGGAGCCTCCTCCGCTAAGTGATTTACCCGAACAAATGGGGTACCGTAGTAACGTCCGGAAATAGGTCGATGCGCCTATGGTCTTGATCCTATAGATAGTGTCTACTGTAGTTTCATGCCAACCTGTCTCCCTCAGCCAAGAGAGGGTCGTTGGGTGGGGTTCTTCGGGGTTCCCGAGGAGCTCAACTCCGCTGTCGCCGAGCGCCTGCACAACGCGCTGCCGGCCTTGGGCACAGTCTATTTAGGGGTCGCTGTGTTTGCCCTTTTCACGATGGATGCGACCGGACGCGTGCGGGATGGGCAGACGGCATTTTTGGCGGGAGTCTGCACATTCGCCGTCTGGTATTTCCTACGCATGGGACGCATCGCCGTAGATCATATGCATCTGGTGGCATCCGGCATTTGCGGAATGGCGCTGGTGCAAGGGCTGGCTAGTTTGCGAGTCGGCGAGTCCGCGGCGGCCGGTTGGTTTGGGCCCGCGACGGTGGTCTTCCTGATCATCGCCGCCAGCAGCTCCATTCATTACTCACTACGCTGGCACGGATTGGTCACTCTCATGTGCCTTGCCGGTTGGTTCATCACGGTTCGGCCCGACTTAACGGGCCCTACGCTGTTGTATTGGACTCTGGTATTGGTGACGACAGCGCTGCTGTCGGGGCTGAGCCTGCAGTACAGGATCTGGAAGTTCCGGAGGAAATACACGCCGGTGCCAACCGTGTGCCCCGGCGAACCGTTTGGACGAGAGCACCTCCAGTTGGCGGTGGAGGGAACACAGGACGGCCTGTGGCATTGGGAGTTGAAGTCCGACGTGTTTCACTTCTCCCCTGCGTGGGCAAAGATGCTGGGGTTCGATGCCACCGAGTTGACCGCTCATCCGGATGAGTGGCTGAACCGCGTGCATCCGGGCTATCTGGCGCGGCTGAAAACGGAACTGGCGGCCCACCTGTACGGAGACGCCCCGCAGTTCCGTAATGAGCATCGAATCCGTCGCAAGGACGGCGTCTACATTTGGGTGCTGGCCCGGGGAACCGTTAGGCGAAACGAAGCGGGAGAACCAATGGTTCTGGCCGGCTCGCACAGCGATATTACGCCGCTGATTGAAGCGGAGAAGCGCCTGCTGACAGATACTTTCAGCGACCATCTCACCAGCCTGCCGAACCGCGCATTTCTGATGAGCCATTTGGAGCGTGCCGTGGAGGAGAAGAACTGGCGCGGCCCGGCGGCGCAGATGTTCGCGGTCCTATTCCTGGACCTCGACCGGTTCAAGTTCATCAACGACACGATGGGCCACGAAACCGGCGATCAGTTATTGAAGGCCGTTGCGGCACGGCTGAAGAACTGCGCCCGGCCCGATGACGTCGTCGCCCGATTCGGCGGTGACGAGTTCGTCCTGCTACTTCGAAAGGTACGCGATCCGGAAGAAGCCATGCATGTGGGGCGGCGGATTGTACGCGCGCTGGCGTCACCGTTTCAGTTGGGTGACCGGACAGTGCAAAGCGGCGGCAGCGTCGGAATTGCGCTCAGCCGCGAGGAGTTCGGCAACGCGGAGGAGATCTTGAAATTCGGCGACATCGCGATGTACCAGGCAAAGTCGCTGCGCAACGGCGAGGTTCAACTCTTCCATCGCGGGATGCTGGAAAACTCCAATGCGCTGGGTGTCATGAAGCTCGATCTGGAAAACGCGCTGAAGCAGGGCCAGATGGTGCTCCACTATCAGCCGTGCATCCATACAGCGACGGGGAGCATCGTCGGCGCCGAAGCGTTAATTCGCTGGCAGCGCACGCCGGAAGAGCTGTTATACCCCTTGGATTTTCTGCCACTCGCCGAAAAGTCGGGCCTGATGCACGATATTGGCGAATGGGCGCTGCGCACGGCATGCGCCCAGAACAGCGCCTGGCAGCGCGAGGGACTTTCCCCGGTGCGCATGGCAGTGAATCTCTCGGCGAGCCAGCTACAGCAAAAGGACTTTCCGCAAATCGTGCAGCGGGTTCTCGCCGAGACCAGGCTGAAACCGGAATGGCTGGAACTCGAACTAACCGAAGCGGTCCTCACACGAAGCATGGATGTAGCTCCGGCCGTTTTGAAAGCTTTGAACGAGTCCGGAATCCGCTCTTCCATCGACGATTTCGGCAGCGGCAATGCTTCGCTGAACTTTTTGCGGCAGTTCCAATTCCACACGATGAAAATGGACCGCAGCTACGTGACCGACGTGACGACGGACGCCAAAGCCGCCAATGTCGCGCGCGGAATCATTACACTGGCCCATAGTCTCGACCTCTCCGTGGTTGCCGAAGGCGTTGAGCAGCAGGACCAGTTCCGATTCCTTTCGGCAGAGCAATGTGACCATGTGCAGGGCTATCTCACCGGGCGCCCCGTCCCCAGCGATGAGATGCTGGCTCTCCTACGCTCGGGACGAGACCGGATAACTCCGCCGCACGCGGGAATTGTTCTTGGTACGGATCTAACTCGGCTGAACGCGCTTCATGCGACCGCGTCGGCCGGCGCACCCGGCTGGGCACCGGGCGGCAACGCGCTGCGCTGAAAACCGCCGCGGCCCGTTTCGCGCTAAGCTACATAGCTTGTTCCCCTCAATTCGCATTCGCCTCAGCGTCATGATGCTCCTGGAATATATGGTCTGGGGCGCATGGTATTCCGATTTCTCGGACTATCTGGGGAAGGCACTGCACCTGACCGACGGCCAGATTGGCGGCATCTATGCATTGCTGCCTATCGGCTGTATGATCGCCCCATTCTTCGCCGGCCAACTCGCCGACCGATTCGTGCCCACGGACAAACTGCTCGCGGTCCTGCATCTGGCCGGCGTGCCGCCTCTATATTTCATGGCCACGGCAACCGGCCACGATGGGGTGTGGCAGTGGATGTTGGTGTGGGCGATTCTCTACGGGCCAACACTGGCCCTCACCAACTCCATCTGCTTCCATCACATGCCTGCGGCCGAGGGCGAATTCGGCCTTGTCCGCGTCTGGGGCACCATCGGCTGGATTGCCGTGGGCCTGCTACTGGGAGTAGTGCTGCGGGAGTGGGTGCCCGGCTTGATTGGCGGGATGGGTGGTTACGACGGCATGTGGCTGGCGGCCGTTCTCTCGCTGCTCTTGGGGTTGTACTGCCTCACTCTGCCCCATACGCCGCCCGCGAAAAAGAACGACAGTCCGCTGGCCTTCCTCGGCGCGCTGCAACTGTTGAAGAACCGGGAATTCGCCGTCTTCCTGGGACTGGCGTTTGTCGTTGCGACCGAGCTGATGTTCTACTTCATTCTCACCGGGCCATTTCTCTACACCATCGGTCTGCCCGCGGGCCAGGCGCCGGCCTGGATGGCGATTGCGCAGGCCGCCGAAATTCTCACCATGCTGCTGTTGCCGAAAATGCTTAAGAAATGGGGCATTCGAGGCACGATGGCGGTGGGGATTCTGGCGTGGCCGATTCGCTACGGAATCTTCGCCCTGGGCGGTCCGCTGTGGCTGGTCCTGGCGTCGTTAACTCTACACGGCATCTGCTACGTCTGCTTCTTCACCGCTTCCTATATCTATGTCGATGAAGTGGCCGGTCCTGAAATTAGAGCGTCGGCGCAGGGATTGATCGCCTTTGTACTCCTGGGCGCCGGCCTGGTGGTGGGAAGTTGGTTCGCCGGGTACATCGCCGAGACGTTCAAGAACGACTACACGAAGATCTTCTCCGTGCCGCTCGTCCTGACCATTGTCTGCGCCGTCGTCTTTCTCGCCTTGTTCCGGCCGAAACCGGGCGTCAGCTCTGCAGACTACGCAGGTTCTCGCCGAAGATCGCCGCCGCGTCGGCCGCACTGATTCCAATGCGGCTTAAGACTTCCACCTGTTGAGCGAAAATGCTCTGAACCCAGCCGCGAGGAAAGAAGGACGAATCAGTCCCGAACAGCAAACGCCGCGGACCGGCGACCTCGAGAGCATGCCGGAAGACCGCCTCCAGGTCCCGGGGCCCGGCGGCATACCGCATCCAACTATTGGTGCTCGATGTATCGAGATAGACATTGGGGCACAGGTCGGCCAGCATCAGCGCCTCGCGGAAGAACCCGGCTCCGAAGTGGGGCACAATGAACCGAACCCCGCCATGGCGGAGCGCCACGTTGTGAATATCCAGCGGGTTCGAAAACCGCATATCGAAAGGGGAGGGAAGTCCAAGCTTTTTGCGCACGCCGACGCTTAGCACCCCGCAATGAACAAACACGTTGTACCCGGCGGCAAGCTTCCACAGTGGTTCCAACCGTTCATCGGCAATAGAGTACCGGTGCATGGCAGGGAACAGGCACACAGTGCGAATGCCTGCGGCGAAGGCGGTTTCCAACCGCCCAGAGGCGTCCGGGGCCAACGGATTCAGCATGAACTGCCCGTGAAACCGGCCGGGGTGACGCGCGATGGCACGAATCACCGACCCTTCGTCACCCGGAGCGCTGGCGATAATGGCCGCAGAAGCCACACCTTGACGGTCCAGTTCCCCCACCCACTGGTCGGCCAACAGGTCCGGCTCGACCGGCGGCGCCTGCCAATTCAACTCGGCCGCTACGTCGGTCGCATCGCGCCCCCCAGTCAGCAGAAGGAAAAATTGATGCGAGAAAAAGTGAACGTGCGCGTCCCGGACCGCCAGCTCGCCCCACGGCGTTTGCATTCCTCAGGCTCCGGCGCCGATCGCATCGCCGTTGGATAGCCGGGTGATACCCGCCGATAGCGCAAGCTGCGTCAGACTGGCGACGTTGTTGACGCTCAACTTCTTCATCATCGTCTTGCGGTAGCTGCGCACCGTTTGCAATCCAAGATCGAGCATCACCGCGATCTCCTTGCTCGTTTTGCCCTCCGCCACAAGCCGCAGCACCTGTAACTCGCGCGGAGAAAGCCCTTCCAGCATCGTCGGCACGGGCTTCGCCTCCAGGTCGCCGCGTTGTATGCGAACCAGCAGCTTTTCCGAAACCTGCGGACTCATGTAAAAGCCGCCCTTGGCGACGGTTCGCAGCGCATCCACCAAGTCGCCATCGGAAGCCTTCTTCAGCACGAAGGCGCGAGCGCCGCTGCGAATTGCGCTGACCACCGAGTGTTCGTCGTCGTACATGGAGAGGATGACAATCTTGGCCTCGGGCAAGTGCCGCAGAATTTCCGTCGTCGCCTCCACGCCGTTAAGACCCTGTAATCCGATGTCCATCACAATGACGTCGGGGCTCAAACGCCGGCTGAAATGGACGGCATCGGTGCCGTTGTCGGCTTCGCCTACCACGTCGAAATCGTCTTCAGCGCGCAGGATCGCCTTTATGCCGTCGCGCAGAATTTTGTGGTCGTCGACCAGAAGGACGTGGAATGGCATACTGTGGCCCGCGGTACCGCTCAGAAGAACAATACCACGTTAGTTTGTTTGGATCTCAATGATTGTACCCCGTCTACGCGTGGATGCAATGCGCAAATGCAGGTTAACACTACCCGCATAAGAATTCATTAGTACTAAGCCGGTCCCTGGGGGGTATGTTAGGGTCTTTCTAACGTTGAAGCCGCAGCCGCGGTCCTGAATCTTCGCATTAATTCCGGACTCCTCCACGTTCACGCTAACGTCAGCGATCCGGATTCCTGAATGTTTCTCCACATTTTCCAGGGCGAGTTCGATAATTCGATAGACGGCGAATCCGGCGGCCGTCGGAAGGCGATGCTTTACGTTCAACGAAAGCCGAACGTCGAGCCGCTCTTCCCGGCGGAGTTTCTCAGCCAGCAGTTCAATCGATAAGCGGAGCCCGGCGCGCTCAACACAGTTCGTCTGCAGCTTGTTGCATGCCGTACGGATACTCTCGATGACGTGCTCTAAGTTCTCAACCACTTCACCAGCGCCCCCCGTTGCGTGCAAATAAAAGCCAGCGGCGCTTAGAGTCTGCCCTGCGTGATCATGCAAAAGCCGCGCAACTTCCGTCGCGCGGCTTTCTCTTTCCAACAGCATCGCGGCCAATCGGTCAACGGCGGCGGGCCTGGCCATGGGCTGCTATTTCTTCTTCCGCGCTAGAGCTTTTCGCGCGGTTTCGGCAACGTCCTTACCGGTCATCTTGTACTTGACCATTACTTCCTCGGGCGTGCCGCTTTCGGCGTAGTAATCACCCATGCCATGGAACTCCATCACGCAGGGATTCGTCTGGCACACCACTTGCGCCACCTTTACGCCCAATCCGGAATCGATGAAGTGTTCCTCGGCGACCACGATGCAGCCGGTAGTCTTTGCGGCATTGGCGATGGCTTCGCGATCGATCGGCTTCACCGTATGGATATCGATAACGCCGGCCGAAATGCCTTCCTCTTCGAGAATCGAAGCGGCACGGATGCATTCGGCGACCAGCAGCCCGGTGGCGATGAACGTCAGATCCTTGCCTTCCAGCAGCGTAATCGCCTTGCCGAGTTCAAACTTCTGGCCGGGCGAATAAATCAGCGGTGCCTTAACGCGGCCGGCCCGAAGGAAAATCGGACCGTTGTGGTAAGCGGCCAGCTTCACCAGCTCAAACGTCGCGATTTCATCGGCCGGGCTGATCACCGTGAACCCAGCCAGCGAACACGCCAGACTGATATCTTCCACCGACATCTGCGACGGGCCGTCTTCGCCGATCGAAATTCCGCTGTGCGTGCCGACCACCTTGAGCGGCACCTGCGAGTAAGCGGCGTTGACCCGCAACTGTTCGAAACCCTTGTTCAACACGAACGCCGAGAAGCTGGCGACGAAAGCAATCTTGCCGCTCGATGCCAATCCGGCGCCGATCGAGACCATGTTCGCCTCGGCAATGCCGCAGGAGAAAAAGCGGTCGGGAAACTCTTTGGCGAATAGATGCGTATAGGTGGACTTGGAGAGATCCGCATCACAAACGACAACGTTGGAATCGGCCTTGCCGAGTTCAACCAGCGCTTTGCCGAAAGCCTCGCGCGTGGCGGCGCCCAGCTTCAATTCGAATTGTGTTTTTACGCTCATGCGCCAATCTCCTGCAACGCCTTTTCTACTTCTTCTTTCGACGGCGCAACGCCGTGAAACTTGGGATTGTTTTCCATAAAGGACACGCCCTTGCCTTTGATCGTGTTGGCAATCACGACGGTAGGCTTACCCTTGGTCGCCGCCGCATCGGCAAACGCCTTCTGAACAGCGGCGAAATCGTGGCCGTCGATTTCCAGCACGTTCCAGCCGAAGGCCGCCCACTTTTCGGCCAGCGGAGAGACATCCATGATGTCCTTCACGAAACCGTCCAGTTGAATCTTGTTGTAGTCGACGATTGCGACGATGTTGTCCACTTTGTGGAAACCGCCGTACATCGCGGCCTCCCACACCTGCCCTTCCTGGATCTCGCCGTCACCCAGCATCACGTATACACGCGTGGGGGATTTATCCAGCTTGGCGGCTTCGGCCATTCCCAGTCCCAGCGAAAGCCCTACGCCCAGGGACCCGGTGGAGGCTTCGAATGCCGGAATAAAACGGCGGTCGGGATGCCCCTGATAAATGGAGCCAAGGCTGCGAAGCGTGTTGAGGGACTCCGCCGGCGTATAACCGGCTTCGGCGAAGACAGCGTAGATCACCGGGGCCGCGTGCCCCTTGGAAAGGATAAAGCGGTCGCGTTCGGGCCATTTCGGATTCGCCGGATCATGGCGCATCACATCGAAATAAAGCGTGACCAGTATTTCCACCGCCGACAAAGATCCACCGGGATGCCCCGATTTGGCGGCTCCGATCATCGTAACGATGTGCTTACGGACGCGCCTGGCGATCGCCTGCAATTCGCCGATATCGCTCGTTTTATGCATAGAATCTCTTTACTTTATCACCATGTCCCCCCGCACCTGCATTACCATGTAGCAGAGGCTATACGGAGGCTTTATGCGCGCGACCTTTCTGCTAATTTTCTCGACGGTCCTACTAATGGCGCAGCCGGCGGCCGATTCGGCGTCGCACTGTGTGGTTGTGAGCGAAGGCGCGCCTCCGCTTCCGGCGAAGCTCCTCGAGGGGCAGGGAAAGATCGATTTTCCCATCACTACCGCCAGCGCCGAAGCCCGCAAATTCTTCGAGCAGGGCGTCGCCCAGATGCACTCTTTCTGGGCCCGGGAAGCCGAACGGAGCTTTCTCCAGGCGGCCCAGCTTGACCCCGCCGCGCCCATGCCCTGGTGGGGCGTCGCAATGGTTGCCAACGGCGATTACCGCCCGCACTTTCAACTGGTTCGTGACAAGCACCTACCTGGCACTCCGCCGGCGACCCCCAACGCCAAACGCGCCCTCGCCGCCGCCAAACGGGCAAAGGAGCTCGCCGCCGTTCCGGGCAAGGCAACCGAAACGGAAAAGCTATATATCGAGTCGATCTGGGCGCGCCGGAATCCCGATACCGCCGACCCCGATGCGGCCTACATCGCCGGACTTCGCCGCGTGATTGCGGCCAACCCCAAGGACGTCGAAGCCCGCACATATCTGGCGCTTCACTTAATGGACGGATTCGAGACGCCATCTCGAAACCCCCGCCCGGGAAGCATGGAAGCGGTGACCCTTCTCCGCCAGTTGGCCCGCGAATATCCCGCGCATCCCGGCGTTCACCACTACATCATTCATGGTTGGGAGGGCTCCCACTTTGCCAAGGACGCCTGGGATAGCTGCAAACAGTACACCGATCTGGTGCCTAACATCCCGCACGCCCTACACATGCCGGGACACATCTATGCGCAGACCGGGAAATTGAAGGAAGCCCAGCAATCGTTCACTTCCGCGGCGGTATTGGAACGCAAGTACATGGCCGAGGATAAGGACTACGGCAACGGCCACCATGGCCATAACGTCCACTTTCTTGCGGTGACACTATCCGCCGATGGGCAGTATGAGGCCGCTTTCGCCGCGGCAAAGGAACTCCTTGGATATGCCGAAACCGAGAAAGAGAAGAAGACTCCGGACGCCTACCGGTCGGCCTTCCGTCAGGGCTCGTTCGCCATGGTACGATCCCTCGTCTGGGCCGAAAAGTGGGATGAGATTCTCACTGGCTCCATGCTTCCGAATCTGGCCACGCCGCGCGAGAAGTTCTGGCGCCATTGGGCGCGGGGCCTGGCGTATGCGGCGAAAAAGGATCCGGCCGCTGCCACCGCCGAGTTGGCTGCCATGCGGACCATTCAAGTTGAATTCGAAAAACTGGTAAGAGTGGCGCCGCCCCGGGAGTTCGGCGTGGCCCTACAGGATCTGCAGGGGTTTATCACTCTCGCCGAAGGCAACCCTAAGCGTGCTTGGAAGACCTTGGAAATGGCATCGGAGGCGGAGCGTGGACTGCGATATAACGAGCCACCCATCTACCCGCGCCCAGTAGCCCAAGCGATTGGCCAGGCGGCGCTCCGCGCCGGTAATCGCAAACTGGCCGAAAAGGCATTCCGTATCGCCCTTCGGGAGTTCCCGGAGAGCCGCATCGCCGTCGACGGCCTGCGCCAGCTATCCACGCGCAGGCAGGACGGCACAGTCTCCGGCGGAAACTAGTGTTGTGATGAGGCTGGTGCGGATTGCAGGCGCAGGTTTGGCCGGGTCCGCCGCCGCTATCGCCGCTCGCCAGTCGGGCGCGCCCGTCCGCATGTGGGATCCCTCCCGGACCCCCAAGCATAAGGTGTGCGGCGAATTCCTCACGCCGGAGATCGAACCCGTCATGGAGTCTCTCGGACTTTGGCAGCAGTTCCTGGCTGCCAATCCCGCCCGGATGACCCGCATGCAGCTCCATTTTGGAAACAGTGTCGCGCAGGGGCGGCTCTCCGAACCGGCTTACGGGCTCAGCCGCTATCGCCTCGACGCGCTCCTCCGCGGGGAAGCCGAACAGCGCGGCGCGCAGTGGGTGGTGGAACGCGTGCCGGGGAAAGTGGATATCGTTGCCCACGGCAGGCGGTCCGCATCCTCCGGCCGGAATCGCCTGTTTGGCTTTAAAGCCCATTTCCGCGGCCCGGTGAGCGACGCCGTTGAGCTCTACTTTTTCGACGGTTTTTATGTCGGCGTCAACCCGGTGGAGGACGGCTTGACCAATGTTTGCGGCTTGGGCTCGGAGTCCGGACTACGCCGCCTTCGCTTCAACTACGATGCCCTGGTCGCCTCCCACGCTGCGCTCGCCGGCCGGCTGCGGCCCTTGAGCCGGGTCATGGACTGGCTCTCTACCGGTCCATTGGTCTACCAGAGCCAACTGCAACATCCGCCCGACGATGAATTCCTCGCCGGCGATGCCCTCCAGTTCATAGATCCCTTCACCGGCACCGGTATGACGATCGCGATTTGGTCCGGTGCGCTCGCCGGACGAGCGCTGGCGGCGGGATTGCCGGCAAAAGAGTACTATCACGCCATTAGTACTGGCTTAGTGGGTCAGTCTCGATGGTGCGGCCTCATTCGCTCTGCTATCGAACTACGGTGGCCTCTTCGCCTGGCTCCATTGATTCCTCCCGAATGGCTCTACGCACTCACTCGCCCCAAAATAGAACGCCGGTGAGCACTCGGAGGAGGATGCTCACCGGCCGGTCGTAAGGTTCCGCTGCGGGCGGATCGGTCGACCTAACTCGCAAAAGCTGCGGGTATTCATTTCCGGACGGATCCGGATCACCCTACTTTTATACTAAACCCTATTTTGCGAATTGGATAGTACCATTAGCAAAAAAGTGAACTCGTACTAGAAAAGCGGCTGAATTAGCAAATACGTATAGTACCCCATCATCGCGATTGTGAAAATCGAGGCAATCCAAAGGCTTGCGGTCACCCAGGGCTGCGGATAGACGTCCTTGGGCATATGTTTATGCCGCAGGTAGAGCGTTCCGATGGCGATTACCGGCAACATCATCGCCTGTGCTACTCCGCCGATCTTCACCATCGCACTCGGGTCTACCTTGAGAAAATACAATCCCACTGGTATCAGCAGCAGGCCGACGACGAATCGTTTCCGCCAGACTACCCGCGTGGCGTAGTCGCCGCGATCGTACACCCCTAACAGTGTCATCATGTCCGCATATACGCGGCTATTTGCAGCGGTCGCAGCGAAAATCGTCCCATAAAGGGTGGCAATCGCCCCCGCGTAAAATAGCCACAGCGCCCAAGGACCCAATGTCTCCGTATACATGCGGGAAAGCACCGCGATCATTTCATTGCCCTTCGGCAGCAGTCCTTGGGAGTGCAGCACTCCGGCGCCCAGCAGATAAAAGGCCAGCGTGGCGATCGTATAGATGATCATGGATGCGATGATGTCGACGTTCATGACCCGAATCCAGCCATGCGCCCGCCGGCGCCAGTCCGGCGAAGATTCGATCGGTCCAGTGTATCGCGCGTAGCCTTTCTCCACGCACCAGTAGGGGTACATGAACAGTTCCGCCGCCCCCACGCCGGTAATGCCGAATACGGCCACGGCCGTGGAAAGCCCGTCCTTGGGCAGTTGGAACCGGAAGCCTTCGGCCAGTTGCGCCCAGGAGAAGTACTGCGGTTTGGCGGTAAGCATCATCGCGCAGAGCAGCGTCAGCATCGTAAACAGGCCGACCTTCAGGGTTGCCAAATGTTCCACGCGCTCATAGCCGCCCCCTAACAAAAGCCAAAGCGTTCCCGCCAGCAGCGCCAGCACCCACGCCGAAACCGCCAACGCGGGCATCAGCGTATTCAGCACCTGGGCGACACCCGCAAACATCGCTCCAATCTGGAACATCGTCACCAGCACCATCAGCGCCCACATCCACACCACCCAGCTAACTCCCATCCGCGGCCCGGGAACCAGGTTGAACGACGCCAGCCCGGTCTTTCCCGTCGCGATGGTAAAACGCCCCATTTCCGACTGGATCGCGGGCTTCAACAAGCAACTGATAACGATGATCCAAAGCGCCACATAGCCCACTTCGGCGCCCAGCGTCGTAGTCGCAATCAGCTCTCCGGAACCGACAATCGAAGCCGCGAGGATCATGCCGGGTCCAATCCGCTTTAGGATGTCAAGAAATGCGGTAGGCGGTTCGGCCACGTCCTCGGTGTGATAGGCGTAGGGATCTTTAATAACTGCGGGATCGGATTGCAGTCGTGCTTCGGAAGACATCCTCGCTACTCTATCGCGTTTGAGTCCACCCCGGTTGAGAATCGGCATAATGTGATCCATGGCCGAACTCACGATCGAAGCGATCTCGATCGATCCGCCCTTCCGTATTGCCCGTCCCGTAATTCGCCAGACATGGCTGGAGTTGACCTTCCTCCACTGGCCGTTCGATCCGGCGGACGTGCGTCCCCTGATTCCCGCTGAACTGGAATTGGACCTCTGGGAGGGGAAGTGTTTCGTTGGGCTGGTCCCTTTCATTCTTGTCGATATCACCCACGCCCGCGGACCGGCCCTTCCCTGGCTTTCCCGGTTCAACGAAACCAATGTCCGGACCTACGTCCGGGACCGCCATGGGCGGCGAGGCGTATGGTTCTTCTCGCTCGACGCAGCGCGCCTGGCCGCTGTGATCGGAGCTCGAATCGGATATTCGCTTCCCTACTACTGGGCCCGTATGCGAGTGAACCGGACCGGCGAGCGGGTCCATTATCACAGCCGTCGCCGTCATGGCCCGCCGGGACAGACCGATATCGTCGTTACCCCGGGAGCCGTGATCGCCGAACCGTCTCCATTGGAGGCGTTTCTCACCGCGCGCTGGCGCTTGTTTGCTTACCGCGGCGGACGGGTATTTAGCGCCGATGTTGACCACCCCCGCTGGCCGCTTCAGCGCGCTGCGGTCGACCGCCTGGACCAGTCTCTTCTACAAGCGGCCCGGCTGCCCGATCCGGCGGGAGAGCCGCTGGCCCATTTTTCTACAGGTGTCCAAGTGTTCACCGGCTGGCCGGAACCCGTTTAAACCTTGGCCTCCTCCGCGCTCCTCCTGCGCTAGGGACGTTGGATGGAGAAAAAGCATGGGCAAAAATGAATTTCTATTTTGGCTACTGGCCGCGCCGGTAATCGCGACGGGATTGGCTTGGTCGGTCGAACGGATGGCCATCGCGATGAGGCGTCGGGCCCATCGATTTGAGCATTGGCGTTGAATGTGAGAGAATTCCACCAAACGAAATAACGGGAATTTGGAAGGTAGGGATTCACACAATCATATGCGTCGTGAAAGCATTAGCGCGTTTTTTCCGGCCTACAACGATGGCAAGACCATCGGGGGCCTGGTCGAGAAGACGCTGGCGCTGCTGCCGGCGTTAACCGATGACTACGAGGTGATCGTAATTAACGACGGAAGTTCCGACGACACCGCCGAAGTGCTGGAGCGGGTGCGGGCGGCAAATCCGGACCGCGTGCGAATCGTTACCCATGAAGCCAATCGCGGCTACGGGGGCGCGCTCCGAAGCGGATTCGCGGCCGCGGCCAAGGACCTCGTCTTCTACACAGACGGCGACGGTCAATACGATCCTGCCGAATTGGCCGAGCTGGCAAACAAAATGGGACCGAACGTCGGATTCGTCAACGGCTTCAAGAAAACCCGCAACGATCCCTGGCACCGCATCGCGATTGGGTGGTTATACAACCGGTTCGCCCGGTTCATTTTTGGCATTCAAATCCGCGACATCGACTGCGACTTCCGGTTGATCCGCCGCAGCCTGCTCGAGGAATTGTCCCTTCGATCCACAAGCGGCACCATCTGCGTCGAACTGGTAAAGAAACTCGAGATGTGCCCGTACCTCGTTGAGGAAATCGGCGTAAACCACTACCCGCGATTGCACGGCTCCTCGCAGTTCTTCCGTCTGCAATCGCTTGCCGTGACCTTTTTCCAATTGACGCGGCTCTACATCACTCTGGTGATCCTTCCCCAGGTGACCGGCCGCCCTGTCCGGACGGTCTGATTTACTGAACCGCCATCGTTACCGTCTGGCTCTCCACGCCGTTCGCGCGAACAATCACGCTAATCGCATCGCCGGTAGGAACACCAGCGGGGACGACTGCGGAAACGAAGTAAATCCCGATCTGTCCCGGGGCTAAATACGCCCGGACATCGCTGGCGAGTTGGCCGCCAATCGAAACTTCCAGGTTGCTCGTGACGCTGAGGATATCGCCAGGCGGCACCGCCTTCCCTTCGTCGAAGAAAGGATTCGTCGCTCCCAAGCCTGTGGAAACGATCAGGATCGATTCCCCTGCCCGCGCCGGATTATCGGGAGTCGCAAACGCAGCCCCGGCGTCTGACAAGCGATAGACTTGCCCCGCACCGGCGCCGGTCCCGCTAAGCGTCGCAATCGCCGGCGACGCGCTCCCCACTCCCAGGGACGCGGGCGCCGATACCAGATCGCCGCGCCGGATGGTCATCCGGTACTCGCCGGTATCCAGATCGTAAGGGACTTGCAAGTTCACCTGTCCTGGAGACGTATAAAGAAGCGGCGCCGGCCGTCCATTGAACAGCACCTGCACCCCGCCCAACTCCAGCGGGAACTCTCCCGGCACATCGAAGCCGAATTTCGGCTCCAAGCCCATGTTCTCGCCGTACACCGTAATGAAGGCGCCAGGAGCCGTTATGGACTTGGTCAGGAAACTCACCGCGTCAACGATGCTGAACGACTTCAGGCCGGGCACGGCCGAATCGGCCACTCGGCCATTGAGCGTCAGAGTGCCGAGATAAATCTCGCGTTCGGACACGCCGCGAACCGCGACGATCTTCGCCGAAACATTCTCCCCAACCCGCTCCGGTTTCCAGAAGATCTCCCACAAGCCATTGCCAACGGAGGTCACTGACACCGTACCATTGGCCGGCTCCGTAGTAAACTTCACTTGCGCTTTGTCGGCGGCATTTACGGCCTGATTGCACTCGTCCTTCAGTTCCAGCACGAACCGCATTCCCACGTTGCGCACCACCGTGTAGGGAAGGCCGGGCTCTCTGGGAGTCAGCAGCAGCCGCGCGCTCGCGCAGGAGCCGATGGCGCGTTCGGTCCCCTTGGACAGGTTGGTAGCCTGTTGGACCGAAGTAATGACGTTCAGGTTGTAGATCAGCCGTTCCCCATTGGAAAACAGAATCACCACGTCCTTGCTTTCCGACAGATCCGTCGATGTCCCAGTTCGCGTCACTTCGAGCTGAATCTCATTGGCTCCCCGCGCTACGACGCCCTGCGCCGACGGCACCGCAACCGTACCCGAGTCGCCGCCCAAAGTGTAGGTGCTATAAACCATCGGATCCGCCGAGCGGCTATAGACGGGAATCGTGATATTCGCCGCACGGGTCACGCCCATGTTTATCGTAGAACCCGCCGCCCCGCTCTCGAACAGCCGCTGCGCCACGCCGCCTTCCGGGAAATAAAACACGGTCAGGAATCGTCGCGCCACTCCCTGGGAAGTTACCGTTTCAAAGGTGACAATGCTGCTCGTCTGGCGCGTCGGCAGCGCCGCGCGGTTCAGCACCACGTCATAACCCAGTACCAGCTTGCCGTCTTCGGTTCGAATGGACGACGAGCGCTGAATCGTAAACCACGCTCCGGCCGCACCGGGCTCCCGTTTGATGGCAACGTCGGCCTCATCGAGCCCCGAAAGCACAATGGACGTGGCGGAAACGCGGCTGGCGTTTCTCGCATTCAGAGCGGCGATCTCAATCAGCGCCGCCTCCGCTGAAATATCGATCGATGTCGTCCGCCCCGTTAACTGGAAGCTCAACTGCATATCGATCGGCGCAGAGCAGCCATCGCAACTCGCGCGCAACGGCAGCGAATAATGCTGCCGGAACAACTGCTTTGGCGTGATGGTGAATACAAACTCGCCGGACTGTTTCGGTTCCAGCGTCAACGTCGCGGGGGAGTAGGCGATGCCCTCCGGCAGCAGTCCGGTCAGGCCGATCACCACATTGTTAGGCGCGTTGTTGAAAAGCCGGACAGTCTTCGTCACCGTCGTTTGATTCGGATCCACCTTGAACGGGGTCAACTGCTCCAAAATCGAAATGGATGGAATCTGCGCCAGTTTGACCGGATCCGGAGTCATATCGACCGTCGTGTTGGCCAGCACGCGCGTGCTGTCGACGGCGATCAACTCAATCCGGCACGAGGCTGCACGGGATGGCGCCGCCAACGTGTCAAGCGCCATTCGTAACTGCGTGGGCGCTACCGCCGCCGAAGGGCCAAGGCGGACGAATCGATCGAAACCGCCATCGCAGGTCATCCTCGTTCGGAAAGCGGTCGGGCCAAACCCGGCCCCGGCTGGAATGGCTAACTCTTGCACACCGGAATCGGGAGAATAGGTCCATGTCTGCCGGTTGGGAAGCGAAAGCGCCGACTGTGCCCGGAACTGCGCATCCTCGTAGTAATAGAGCCGGCTCAAGTTGGTCTTGATCAGAATGCCGCGCGGATGGCTGAACAGAGTTTCCGGCGCTTGCGCCGTACCGTCGAAGAACGTCAGCGGACGCGCCTGCCCAGTCAGGGTGGTGCCGGTCAACTGGAAGCCGAATAGGAACCGGCGGCCGGATTCACTGGAACTACCCGTCGTACAGCAGGACACTGCCAGAATCCGCCCGGCGAAATCCCCAGCGATCGAGGTGAGGCGAAGGTTGGCGTTGTCCTGAAGGGATGAGTCGAATTGAAGAGCCGTAACCGCCTGCGTGGACGTATTTAGGCGACGAATGGCGTTATTGGCGCCCAGAACCAGCAGGTCCCCGGAAAGATGCAGCCCTACCGAACGAATAATGTTGCCCGAATATGTTTTGGCGAAATTCCAGGAACCACTCAGCGGGTCCCCAGCTCCCGTTTGGATCTCTCCCACACCTTTCCAGACAATGTGCACCCGCTTCGTTTGATCGGCCACCAAAGTGGCATCGGCGCAACTTCCGGCGTTCGGAAACTCGTTGGCGCGCCGCGCAATCGTCGCGCTGGTCTGTATAAAGAAATTGCAGCTCCGGTCGAGCATGTACAGCCGCCCATCCGGGTCATTCGCCACCGCGACGACCGGATACGGCAGCGCGTCGATCGGCACGTCCTCCGACGTCAATCGCGCCGGCGGCGGACTATCGGGATTGAATGTGCTGCGCGCAATTCGCTGCACCGCACCGTTATTGCCGATCCGGTACACCGCGCCATCCCCGCCCTCCACAACGTAAACCTGGCCCAGATTGTCCGTGCTGACGCTGACTGGATTGTCAAAAGCCGCACGAAACGCGTTGTTCCCGGTAATGGGAATGTAGCGAAGCAGCCGGGAGACCTCCTGTGGCACGAACAGCCTCGTAGGGTTCGGCGCGTAGCGCAGTATTCTTTTCTCATTCAGGTCAAGACCGATCAACTGCCCGCTCTGACGCGCAATCCGCCCGCGCAAAGTAGCAAAATTATCCAAATCCACGCGGAGTTCGGCGAATGCCAGCCGGAACAAATTCTGCGACGTCGGCGAGTACAGGAAAATATTCCCGTCATCGGTCTGAACAATCGACTTAATTGGGTTGGTTTTCAAAACCGTATACCGGCCGTCAACCAAAGCCGTATACTGCAGTGATGGGGTCAGCCGCAAAACCTGTCCGTCCGTAGCGAAGAAGATGTTGCGGTCTTTGTCAATGGACAATGCATCGAACGTCGGCAGACTGGTTCTTCCGGCGAGCGTCGACGACCCATCCCAATGCAGGATCATCGCTGTCCCTTGATTCTCCAACCGGAATATATAGAGAAAACGGTTTATCACATCTGTGCCGTTAACCTTGATAACTTCTTCGCGCAAAAATCCCAAATACGGATTGCCCATGGGGTCGATCCCCAACTGCGGCGAGTTCGAGTACGAGTCGCGGCTCAGGGTGAATAACGGGAGATCGAACGTCGCCGGATCCATCCGTTCGCGAATCACTCGGTCGGACCCGGCTCCCATCACCCGCGTCACCGCCCCAGCAGTGTCAACTCTCGACAACGTTCCTCGTCCCAGATCCAAAACGTACAGCGTCCCGTCCGGGGCCGCCTTAGCTTGAATCGGACCTGCAAACCCATCAGCCACCTGCCGAATCCGATTGTCGGCCGTCCACTCGATAATGGTCCCTGATTCCGATAGGCAAAGAAACTTCGCGCCTGCCGGCGTCGATTCAAAACACGAAACGTCGGCGCTGCCCGATAGATAATACGCGTCTGACGGAGTGCCGCCTGCCGGGATTCTCGATTGTAGCCGTGCCGTCAACGGGAACACGATATCTTGCGCCAAGCTCACAACACTCGAAAAGATTGCGAATAAAAGGCAAAAACGTTGCATAGGCTTGGCTGCTGACTCCCTTTACTGTTGTAGCGCGAATTCACCGAAGTATACGCCCAATTTCTAATCTTAGAAAGCGGTGTTTGTCCCTAAGAGGGAGCCCTCCTTGAAAACGATTACACTAGAGTTTGATGCTGCTAGTTCTGAACGCGGAAGGAGCTCTATTACTCGGGACCGTAGGAGTTCTACTTATTTGCGCCGAGTTTTGTCTTCCTGGTTGGGTCGTTCCTGGCGTTGCCGGAGGCGTATTCTTAATTTCGGCCGCGCATCGGTTATCGCAGGTCAACATCAGTCCAGTAATCGCCGCGACACTCGCAGTTGCGATGTTGGGCACACTCGCTGCCGGCTATGGAATTCTGCCCGCGTGGACGGCATGGACGTTCATTCTTGCCATCCCGTGGCTCTGCCTGCGGCTCGCGCCGGGCTCGATTCACTGGCCTGCGGCAGTAGTGGCGGGGACTGCGCCAATGGTCTCGTATCTGCTGATGCGGATCTCGTATCGCGCGTCGATGAACAAAACATTATTAGAATAAGTTGTTCCGACGATTGAGAAGGGGTATATTCTCATGGAAGAGAAAAAGGGAGGTGACGGCTGTGCCGCGGAACGATGACGGCGAAATGGAACTGGTGCTCGGCAACAAGCAGTTGCTGAGTGTCCTATTCATCCTGACAGTTCTCCTGGGAGTCTTCTTCACCATGGGGTACGTCGTGGGAAGAAACAATCCCAGCGACGAGAGGCTGCGCCTCGCCGTGGCCAAGCAACAGGTCGATGTCGCCGGCAAACTCCCGCCAGTCACCGTCGACCCCACGTCAGGCTCGTTGACGACGAAACCCAACCCGACCGTTGTGGAAACCCCCGTCCCTTCGCGCCCGATCACCATCGAGCCCACCAAGAAGGAACCGGAAAAGAAGGAGCCAGAAAAGAAGGAAGAGGCCAAGAAAAAGGAAGAGCCCAAAAAAGAGGAGAAGAAGAAGGAAGAAGCCAAGAAAGAGCCGGCTCCTCCTCCTACATCCACTCCGGTAGAAGTGGCCGGCGGCATGTTCCAGGCCACGCCCGCGCCCGGTCAATACCTGCAAGTGGCCGCCATTGACCGTCCCGGCGCCACCGGCATGGCCGAAGCCTACCGCAAGCAAGGCTTTCCGGCACTCATTACTCCAAGCTCCTCGCCCACCCTGTTCCGCGTCGTCATCGGTCCGCTGAAAAACAGCGACGCCGTCGCCGACACGAAGATGCGTTTAAAGAAAATCGGTGTGGACGGCGCAATCCTGCGAAAATTCTAGGGTGAGCGATTTCGTTCAAATCGACTTGGCGCGCCCCCGCCTGCCGGAGTGGCTGCGCAAAGCCGATACCCACTTTGAATCCGTTCATGAGTTAAAACGCGGCCTGCGCCGGCGGAATCTCCACACCGTCTGCGAGTCCGCGCGCTGCCCCAATATCCATGAGTGCTTCCACCGCGGCGCGGCGACCTTCATGATCCTGGGCAATCTCTGCACGCGGGGCTGCGGCTTCTGCTCCGTTCCCAAAGGCTCTCCCGAGAAGAAGGAATTCTCGCTCGATCCAGCCGAGCCCGCCCACGTTGCCGAAATGGCCGCGCAAATGAACTTGCGCTATGTCGTCATTACGAGCGTCAACCGCGATGAACTGCCCGACGGCGGGTCCCGCCATTGGGCCCAAACCGTTCGAGAAGTCCGCTCCGCTCTTCCCAACGCCAAGATCGAAGTGCTTACCCCGGACTTCTGTGGCGACACTGATGCGGTTGCGCGAGTCCTCGATGCCGGCCCCGACGTCTACAACCACAACATGGAGACCGTCTCGCGGCTCTACCGCCGCGTGCGTCCGCAGGCTGGCTACCGGCAGTCGCTCGATGTCCTTGCCTTTGCGCGTAAATACAGCCCCGAAGTCCTAACCAAGTCCGGCCTGATGGTCGGACTCGGCGAAACCGCCGGGGAAGTCCAGGAACTCCTGCGCGACGTTCGCGAGGCCGATGTCCACGTCGCCACCATTGGCCAGTATCTTCAGCCCACGCGCCGAAACCTCTCCGTCGCCGAATACGTGACCCCGGAGAAGTTCGCCGCCTATCAAGCCTACGGCATGTCGATCGGCTTCCAGATGGTCTTCAGCGGGCCCTTCGTCCGCTCCAGTTACATGGCCGACCTCGTCAACGAGCAAGCCACCTCCCACTAGCGTGCTTCTCCGCCTTCTCCTAGCCCTGCTAACCGGCCTCCTCCTCGTCCTGCTCTACCCGCCCTTCGGCCTGGCCCTGCTCGCGCCCATTTCCCTGACGCCGCTCTGCTACGCACTGGGCCACGAGTACCGCCCCAAAGTACGCTTCGCCCTCGGCTACTGCAGCGGCCTTGTCCTGTGGGCCGGAGTCTGCTGGTGGATCGCCCCCGTACTCGCCGTTCACGGCGCTATGGGTAACTTTGGCGGCTGGGGATCGTTCGCGCTGTTTTGCGTACTCAAATCGATCCACTACGGTGTATTCAGCCTGCTTGCCGGCGTGTTGATTCGCCATTGGTACGGCCCGCCCGCCATCGCCCTGCTGTGGGCCGTACTCGAGCGTACGCAGGAACCGCTAACCCTGTTCGGTTGGCTGATGCTCGGCGACGCCGGTATTGACATGGCCATGCCGCTCCGCGTGGCGCCTTTCGCCGGCGTCTACGGCCTCTCCTTCCTCTTCGCGCTAACAGCCGCGTCCATGGCCGTGATTCTCCTGAAGCAGCCGCGCCGGCGGGCCTACTGGGCCGCTATCACCCTGCTGCCCGCCCTCCTCCCGGCGCTACCCACCGGATTGCAGCCCGATGCTCACGCCGCTCTCGTACAGCCCAATCTCCCCACCGCCGATGACAGCCCGTACGAACCCTACGAAGTATCAAAGGCCCAGTTCGTTCGGCTCTCTCTCGATGCCCTGCAAAACGGACCAGTCAACGTGGTCGTCTGGCCCGAAACCCCCGGCCCGATGTTCTACGAAGAAGACGCCGATCTCCGCGCGCGCGTCCGCGAAGTTTCCGCGGCGGCCAATGCGCCGGTCGTCCTCGGCACCATCTGGCGCGACCGTTCCAACGCCGCCCGCAATGCCGCGCTGATGGTCCCCGCCGGGGTCCGCTACGACAAGATGTTCCTGGTGCCCTTCGGCGAATACGTCCCCCCGCTGTTCTCCTTCGTGAACCAGGTCTCCGATGAAGCCGGCGCCTACACGCCCGGCACGGAGATCAAACTCATGCCGCTTGGCACGCACAAAGCGGGTGTCTTCATCTGCTACGAATCGGCCGTCGGCCACCATGTTCGTGACTTCGCCCGCCGCGGCGCTAATGTCTTTCTCAACATCTCCAACGACGGTTACTTCTTCCGCACCCCGGCTCGCGAACAGCACCTGCAACTGGTGCGCATGCGCGCCGCGGAGAATCGCCGGTGGACCGTACGAGCCACTAATAACGGCATCACCGCGGTCATCGACCCCGCCGGGGTCGTCCGAGACCATGCCCCCTCGTTCGACCGCCGCTCTTCCCGATTCGGCTACGGTTACGTCAACGAACAGACCGTTTTCACGCAAGCCGGCGACGCATTCATCCTTTTAGGCGCGTTGGCGGTAATCGCCGCTCTAGTCGCCTCCCAATGGCCGAACTACAAGAAACCTAGAGCGGCACTTCGGTCAAAGTCAGAATCTCCGCGATAACTCGCTCGGCCGCCACCGCTGTTCTCTGCGCGGCCGCTACTCGTGTCGACAGGGCCACGCGGTGGGAGAAAACCGCCACCGCCAGCCGCTTCACATCATCCGGCGTGACATAGCGGCGCCCATCCACCAGCGCCATCGCCTGCGCCGCCCGATACATTGCCTGCGCCCCGCGCGGACTTACGCCCAGTGCCAGCGACTCATGCGATCGCGTCCTCTCCACGATCGCCAGAATGTAGTCGATAATCGACTCGTCCACATGGACCGTTTCCGCCTGGTCTTGCAGATCGATGACGTCCTGGCCCGTGAGAATCGCCGGCGCATGGGAGTTCGGATCCCCCGGCCCGCGCCGCAGAATCTCGCGCTCATTGGCGGTATCCGGATACCCGATGCGCAGCCGCATCAGGAAGCGGTCCAGTTGCGATTCCGGCAACGGATAAGTGCCGTGATGTTCCAATGGGTTCTGCGTCGCCAGCACCATGAACGGGCGCCCCAGCGGATACGTCCGCGCGTCCACGCTCACCTGGCCTTCGTTCATCGCCTCCAACAGCGCGGACTGCGTCTTCGGCGTCGCCCGGTTGATCTCATCGGCCAGAAGGAAGTTGGTGAACACCGGCCCCGGCTTGAACTCGAACTCATGCGTGTGCCCGTTATAAACGCTCACGCCGGTCACATCGGCCGGCAGCATATCGGCGGTGAACTGTAGCCGGTGAAAGCCGCAATCGACGGCGTGCGCCAAGGCATTGGCCAGCGTTGTTTTGCCCACTCCAGGAACGTCTTCGATCAAAAGATGGCCGCGCGAAAGCAAACAGGCGAGGCTCAGCCGAACCACTTCCGCCTTGCCGCGCAGGGAAGACTCCAGCCGCGTCGTCAACGCTTCCAGTCGCGCCGGCGCCACCGTGGCCGCTGTTTCGCGTTCCGCCATTTCTCCTATGATAACAACGAGATGACTGATTCCCCGTGGCTCCGTCGCGCCATTGCCATCGCCGCCGAAAACGCGGCTTCCGGTGCCGGTGGACCCTTCGGCGCCGTGATCACCCGGGGCGGGAAGCTTATCGCGGAAGGAGTTAACCGGGTCACCACCGCCTGCGACCCCACGGCCCATGCCGAAGTCAACGCCATTCGCCAGGCCGCCGCCGCGCTGAAGACCCACGACCTCTCCGGCTGCGAAATCTACGCCAGTTGCGAACCCTGCCCCATGTGCCTCGGCGCCATCCTTTGGGCTCGCCTGGACCGCGTCTGGTACGCCGCGACGCAGCAACAGGCCGCCGCCGCCGGATTCGACGATTCCAACTTCTACACCCAAATCGGCCTGCCTCCGGACCAGCGCAGCATCCCGATGACTCTCGTCCCCGGAAGCGACTCTGACGAACCTTTCCTTGCCTGGCAGCGGTTTTCCGCTAAAGTACCTTATTGAGTCTGCCAATGGAAACTGCTCTCTCGCTCACGGCGCTAAACAAATCCTTCCCCTCCCACAAGGTCGTCGACGGCATCTCGCTCGACGTCCCGAAGGGCTGTTTCTACTCGCTCCTCGGCCCCTCAGGCTGCGGCAAGACCACAATACTCCGAATGATCGCCGGCTTCGCGGAACCCGATACCGGCGAGATCGTCCTGAACGGCCGCCGCCTCAACGGACTCCGGCCCTACGAACGCCCCGTCACCACGGTCTTCCAAAGCTACGCGCTCTTCCCACACTTGACCGCTGCGCAGAATATCGCCTTCGGCCTCGAACGCGCCGGCGAGAAGCCAGATGCCATCGCCCCGAAAGTGCAGCGCATGCTCGAAATGGTCGGACTGCAGGAAAAGGGCGACCGCCTTCCCGCCAACCTCTCCGGCGGCGAAAAGCAGCGCACCGCGCTCGCCCGTTCTCTCGTCGTCGAGCCGGATCTCCTTCTCCTTGACGAGCCCCTGTCAGCCCTCGACCCCGCACTCCGCAAACGCGTCCGCATTGAGCTCAAGCAGTTGCAGAAGCGCCTCGGCATCACCTTCATGTTCATTACTCACGATCAGGAGGAGGCTCTCACTCTTTCCGATCAGATCGCCGTCATGAACAAGGGGAAAATCGAACAGATCGGCAGCCCGCGTGAAATTTATCTCGCCCCCGCCACGCGCTTCGTTGCCGGATTCCTGGGCGCCGTGAACTGGGTCGAGGGCATCGGCATTCGCCCCGAACTGACGCACATCTCCCGTCACGCGCCAACCAACGGCGCCAAGCGCATCGAAGCGAAAGTCGAAACCAGCATATTCCTCGGCGACTGCTTCCACGTGCAAGCCCGGACTGACGCGGGCGTCGTCGTCACGGCCGAAGTCGAACACGGCGAAGAACAGTTCGCTGACGGCGACCGCGTTCACATCTGGTGGCATCCGCAGGACGAACTTCCGGTGCGCGAATGAACCGACTCCGCGCCATCTTTCTCGCTCCGGCCGCCGGCTTCACGGTCCTGCTGTTCCTGGTCCCGATGTCGATCATCGTCGGCTACAGCTTCCTCACGCGCGGCGTCTATGGCGGTGTCGTGGGACCGTGGACGATCGAAAACTACCAGCGAATGTTCGATCCCCTCTACGGCATCATCCTCTGGCGTTCGCTCGTCATGTCGGTGCTCTCTACGCTGCTTTGCCTGCTCATCGCCTTCCCCGTTGCGCTCTTCATTGCCCGTGCCGATGCGAAATGGAAAAGCATCTATCTCTACTTGATCATCCTGCCCTTCTGGACCAGTTTCCTTGTCCGCACTTACGCCTGGATGTTCCTGCTCCGCGATAGCGGCCTGATCAATAGCGTCCTGCTCTCCCTCAAAATCATTAACGAGCCCCTCCCGCTTCTCTACAACGAAACCGCCGTCATCGTCGGCCTGGTCTACGGCTACCTTCCCTTCGCCGTGTTGCCGCTCTTCAGCAACTTGGATCGCCTCGACAAAAATCTGCTCGAAGCCGCCGCCGACCTCGGCGCGACGCCTTGGGAGACACTCCGCCATGTTGTCATTCCTCTCTGCGCGCCGGGCCTCCGCGCTGCCGCCGTACTCGTCTTTATCCCCTGCTTGGGCGCTTATTTAACGCCCGACCTGCTCGGCGGCGGCAAGAGCATCATGATCGGCAATCTCATCCAGAACCAGTTCACTACCGCCCGCGACTGGCCCTTCGGCGCGGCGATCTCGCTCGCGCTCATGGCCTTGGTGATGATCCTCCTCATGGCCCTATTACGCCGCGACGGCGAGGAGGCGTTATGAGACAGAGCCGCTTCCTCCCCGTCTTCGCCGCGCTCGTTTACGCCTTTCTGCACGTCCCGCTGCTCATCCTCTGCGCGTTCAGCTTCAACAGCTCCCGGTTCACCATCTGGGAAGGGTTCTCGCTCGAGTGGTATCGCCAGATGTTCAACGATGCGCAACTCGCCGAGGCCACTTGGAATAGCCTGGTGATCGCATTAATCTCCACCGTCTTTGCCACCATCATCGGCACGCTCTGCGCTTACGGGCTTTGGAAGCGCAATTCCAAATGGCTCAGCGGATCCCTGTACCTTTCCCTGGTTACCCCGGAGATCGTCACCGGCATCTCGCTGCTGGCGCTCTTTCAATGGATCTTCCGCTACTGGCACGTACAGCTAGGCATGCACACCGTGATCCTCGCCCATATCGCCTTCGCCATCGCTTATGTCTTGCTGGTCGTCATGGCGCGCCTTCGTACTGCCGAACCCGCGCTGGAGGACGCCGCGCTCGATCTCGGCGCCACTGAATGGGAAGCATTCCGCCTGGTCACGCTGCCCATTCTGAAGCCCGGCATCGCCGCCGCCGCGCTGCTTGCCTTCACCGTATCCTTCGACGACTACGTCATCACCAGCCTAGTCGCCGGCGTCGATTCCGAAACGCTCCCCATGGTCCTTTACGCCATGGCCCGCCGCGGCGCCAACCCCGTCGTCAGCGCCATTTCCACCGTCATCTTCTTCGGCTTCGGCCTGCTGATTCTACTCTCTGAGAGGATGCAGAAAAACCCATGAACCGCCGCGCTTTTACAATCGCCATGGCTGGTTTGGCGGGCTGCGGCTCCCGCGACGGACGGCGGCTCAACGTCTTCAACTGGTCGGCCTACGTGGCGCCGGAGACCGTGCCCAATTTCGAAAAACAGTACGGAGTTAAAGTCCGCTACAGCATATACGAATCGAACGAAGAGATGCTAGCTCGCGTATTCTCCGGTAACTCCGGCTGGGACGTAGTATTCCCGACTCACTACATCGTCCCGCCCATGCGCGAGCAGAACCTGCTCGCCCCGCTCGACCACGCCAAGCTGCCCAATCTGAAAAACCTCGATCCGGCGTTCCAACACCCGGTTAGCGACCCGCAATTGCAGCACGCCATGCCCTACATGTGGAATGCCACCGGTATCCTCTACAACAAGAAGGTAACCCCCGCCCCCACGCGCTGGGCCGACCTCTGGGAGCCCCATTGGAAGGGCCATCTGACCATGCTCGACGACCCGGCCGAAGTCTTCGGCGCCGCGCTTCGCAAGCTCGGTTTTTCGCTCAACTCCCGCGATCCCCAGGAACTCCGTGCCGCTCAGGCCGAGGCCGTCCGTCAAAAACCGCTCCTGCGCGCCTATCTCAACACGGAGGTTCGCGACCAGGCCGTGGCCGGCGATATTCTCGGCGCGCAAATCTGGTCCACCACCGCGCAGCAGGCCATCGACGTTGCGAAAGACCTGGCCTTCGTCTACCCCGCCGACGGGTTCCCGTTGAGCCTCGATTGCGCCGTCATTCTCCGGGAGAGCCCCCGCATCGATATCGCCCACGAGTTCCTGAACTATCTGCTTGAGCCGCCCGTCAGCGCTCGTATTGCCGAGACCATGCGAACCGCAACTGCCAACGGCGCAGCCCGCCCCTTGCTTTCAATGGCAACGCAGAACAACCAGACCCTCTACCCATCTCCGGAAATCATGGCCCGCGCGGAATGGTTCGCCACGGTCACCCCGGAGGCCCAACGCCTGCGCGACCGCCTTTGGACCGAGATCAAGTCCGCGTAACGTCCACCCAGGCCATCTCGGCGTCTGCCTTTCGAACATAGTTCGCGTCCAGCAGCGCTGGATCCTTCGCATGGCTCCAAGCCATTCGCGCCACAGCCCCGGCGAGCCCCCGCGTCGCGATTACGCGCCGGGCGTCCGCAAACCGGCTGGCCGCAATCGTCTCCGCCCACGGCTTCTCATCCATCATGGCCAGGCACGTCTCCTCGTCGGCGAGCGAATCGAGCCACACTGCCAGCGGCGCCACTGACTCCGGCGAAATCAACTTCCCGTTATCGTCGTAAACCGCACCATAGATCTCGCCGCGGCGCGCATCCAGAATCGCCGCGCGCCTTCTGCCAACACCCAACGAGGCGAGCGCCTGCAAATTGCTGATTCCCGCCGCCGGCCGCCCCAACGCCGCCGCGAAGCCCTTGGCCGCCGTCAACCCTACGCGCACTCCGGTAAACGAACCCGGCCCCGCCGCCGCGGCAAACAACGCAATATCCGCAAGCCGCAAGCCATGCCGGCCCAGCAGCTCATCAATATCGCCAAAGATGCTGTGCCCAAAACCATCGCCGCTCGGAAGGACGACATCTTCCAGCACTAAGTCCCCATCGGCCAGCGCCAAGCTGCCGAATTGACTCGACGTGTCGATACCAAGAACCAGCCGCGAACTCAAGGAACCAGCCGGAATACGCGGTCCACCGCGTACGCCTTTCCATTGGCGTTGAGTGCAGTGATCCGCAGCACCATGACGTCGCCATTCCCTTTACCCAGCACCGGCGGAATCTGGAACTGCCCCTTCGTGCCGGTCGCCAGCACGCGGAACCCCTGCCCGTTGGTCGTCACTTCGCCCGTAATCAAATACGACATCGTCCGCGTTGCTCGCGTCGGCCGCTTTAATTTCAACTCGAAGTTCGTGGGTTTGGAGATCGAAATCGTGTCGCCCTGCGGCTCGGCCAGTGCGAATGGGACCAACTTGTCCAGCGTCTCCACTTCCTGCACGGGTACCGGGCGCGCTTCGAACTTGTACGACTTCAACATCCCTTCCTTCTTGCCGTCGCGCGAGAGAAACAGGATCCAGTCCTGTACGGAGCTTGGCGCCTCACCCACAAACTTCTCGCCTTTCCAGTCCTTGTCCTTCGGACGCGTCGCCTCGCCGGTAATCGGGTTTATCCAGTAAACCTCATAGCCATGCTTCTCGACGAGAATCTCCATTGGTCCCGAAGGTTTCTCGATGTACATCACGTACTCAATGCCTTCCAACGCCATCGCCCGCCCGCCATCGACGTCGAAGTAAGGCTCCATGTCCCAGTACCGCGTCGTCGCGAACAGTTCGGCCCACACCGTCATCGCTTTCAAATCCTCGGGCGAATCCCCCTTCCGTCGGCTCGTTAAATACTGCCCGTTCATCGCCGCGCGCCACAGCCGGTGGCGGAACTCGGCGCCGGTCGTCGGCCCCTTCCCGGAGAACCCGACGTTCACGAACGGCTTCGTATAAACCTGCCGTTCCACGGCGTTCAAATGATCGTTGTCGGAGTCGTAAAGGATGTAGTCCATCCACCCGTCGTTGATCAGCGGCGCGGACGTCTGGGCCGAATGCGCCGTTCGCGGATGGGCCATCGGATCGTAGAGCTTGATGTGTCCGCCCAACTCTTTGCAGAATGCCCGGCCGTTCTCGTAACTCTCAAACTGTTCCACCAACTCCCACGTCACGCCGTAGGCCGAATAACGCGCCGCCACAAACCGCGCGAATCGATCCCGCTGCGCGCGTTCCGGCAGCATTTTCGCCAACTGGTTCTGCGCATGGCCCAGCACCAGATCCACTGTCAGCCCGCGCTCATTCATTGCCCGAACTCGTTTATCGAGCTCCTGAAAATAGGCAACGTTCGGCCGGTCAAACGCAGGAAAACTCTTCGCCGGATCATCCCCTAATAGATATCCGCGAATATGGTTGAACTTCTCCTTGGCGCGCTGCTCAATGGCCGCGTCAAATGCGGCCCGGTCCATCGAGCCGAAGTTCATCATCGTATCGCCGGTCCAAAGGTGCGCCTTCTTGCTCTCTTCGTACCAAAAATGCCGCACATTCTTCACTTGCACAAAACCTGGATGGTCCGAAGGCGTAGCGTCGAACTTGCCCTCTTTTCCATTGAAACGCGGCAAATTGGAAGTAATCTTGAAGTCCCACGGACCAGGTTCGGTCGGTGAGAATCGGATCACAATCCGGTTCCCGCCATCGTAGAATCCATGCGCCTGATACGTCTTGAATCGCGGCGACCGGATCTCCGCCCGCAGCTCTACGGACCAGTATGGATTCGGATGCAATTTGCTCTCGGCCGCATCCAGTTCAAGAACAATCTCGCAAGGCGAGTACGAAAGCACCGGCTGGCAAACGGTCTGCGCGCTCAGGGCGGCGGCCGCGAATACCAGACTGATTACCCACTTCATTCCCATTCGCGTTTCTTTAACCATACGACAATACGACAATGCGCGTGTTTCTCTCTCTCATCCTTTGCGCCGGCCTGGCGGCCCACGGCGCCACCATCGCCGAAAAGACGGCCGGCATGAAAAAGCTCAGTGGATTCTTTCCCCTCTATTGGGACGAGAAGGCGGGAAATCTGTTTCTGGAAATCGAACGTATGGGCGAAGAGTTTCTCTTTTACACCTCGCTCGCGGCCGGCTTGGGGTCGAACGATGTGGGCCTCGATCGCGGCCAGATCGGCCAGGAACGGCTCATGCGGTTCGACCGAGTCGGCCCCAAAGTTTTACTGGTGGAACGAAACATGAAGTTTCGCGCCGTCTCCGATAATGCCGCCGAACGCGACGCCGTCACTGGCGCGTTCGCCGCCTCCACGCATTGGGGCTTTACGGTCGCCGCCGAAGAGGCGGGACGCGTTCTGGTCGACCTGACCCCATTCGTCCTCCGCGATGGCCACGGCGCCGCCGCGCGCCTTCGGCAAAGCCGGCAGGGAACGTACCGGGTCGATGCTGGACGCTCGGCCATCTACATGGATCGAACCCGCGGTTTTCCCGGCAATTCGGAAGTCGAAGTCTCGCTTACTTTCACCGGTGAACCCACCGGCCGCTATGTCCGCGATGTTTCCCCGGATGCCGAATCCATCACTCTACGCGAGCACTACTCCTTCGTTCGACTGCCCCCTGCCGGCTATCAGCCTCGCGCCTTCGATACCCGATCCAGCTTCATCCCTACCGATTTTGCTGACTACGCCACCCCCATCGATCAGCCCATTCAGAAACGATGGATCGTTCGGCATCGCTTGGCTAAAAAGGACCCATCCGCCGCCGTTTCCGATCCAGTCACGCCCATCGTCTACTACCTCGACCCAGGCACGCCCGAGCCCATACGCTCCGCCCTTCTCGAAGGAGCCCGCTGGTGGGACCAGGCATTCGCCGCCGCCGGTTACCGCAACGCCTTCCGCGTCGAAGTGCTGCCGGCCGATGCCGACCCGCTCGACATCCGCTACAACATGATCCACTGGGTCCACCGCGCCACCCGCGGCTGGTCCTATGGCGCATCGGTCATCGATCCCCGTACGGGCGAAATACTGAAAGGCAACGTGACCCTCGGCTCGCTGCGCGTTCGCCAGGACTTCATGATCGCCGAGGGGCTGCTATCGCCCTACGAAGACGGCAAGCCCGCCAATCCAGCCATGCGCGAAATGGCTCTGGCCCGCCTGCGTCAATTGAGCGCCCATGAAGTGGGGCACACGCTCGGGCTGACCCACAACTTCGCATCGAGCATCAGCCAGCGCGCCTCCGTGATGGATTATCCTCACCCCCTGGCCAGGCTCGGCGCGAATGGCGCTGTTGATCTCTCCGATGCCTACACAGTGGAAATCGGCGAATGGGACAAAGTGGCCATCACATTCGGCTACCAGCATTTCCCGGCCGGCACCGACGAGCCCAAGGCCCTGGATAGTCTCCTGCGCAGCGCCCACGACAAAGGCCTGCGATTTCTCTCCGATTCCGAAGCGCGCGACCCCGCCGGCTCCAGCCCGGTCGCCAATCTATGGGACAACGGCAAGAACGCCGTCGACGAACTGCAGCGCGTCATGGCGCTTCGCAAGGCCGCGCTCGACCGTTATTCCGCCGCCGCCATTCGACCCGGGCAGCCGATGTCGGATCTGGCCAACACGCTGGTGCCGGTCTTCATGATGCACCGCTACCAGACCGAGGGCGCCGCCAAGAGCCTGGGCGGAGTGGACTACAACTACGCCCTCCGCGGCGACAACCAGACCGTCACCGCCATCGTTCCCGCCGCCGAACAAACCCGCGCGCTGGAGGCCCTATTGAAGACCTTGGACCCGGCCGCGCTGGAAGTGCCGGAACCGCTATTGAAACTGATTCCGCCGCTGGCCTACGGCTATCCGGAAACCCGCGAACAGTTCAAAGGCCGGACGGGTCGCACCTTCGATCCGGTCGCGGCCGCTGAAAGCGCCGCGCATCATAGCCTGAGCCTGTTGTTGCACGCCGAACGAGCCGCCCGGCTCGATCAATTGAAAGCCCGCGACGCCGCCCAACCCGGTTTCGACGCCGTCCTGAAACGCGTGATCGCCGTGACATGGTCCGCCGCGCCCCAGCGCGGAATGCGCGGCGAAATCCAAAAAACGGTGAACATGGCCGTGCTGCACCATCTGATGGTGCTGGCCGCCGATGAGTCCGCCGCGGCCCCGGCGCGAGCCCAGGCCCACGCCGCGCTAGTCGCGCTACGCAAGGACCTTGCCATCCGCCCCTCCAGCGAACCCGCCTGGGCCGCGCTCTTCCGCTTTGCGGCGGCCCAGATCGAGCGATTCGAAAAGGACCCGAAAGTCATCTCCGTCCCGCGTCCCCTCGAACCGCCGCCGGGCCAGCCCATCGGCTGCCTGATGGAATAACAAACAACCGCTACTCCAACAGCCGTTCGGCGAGCGAATGTAGCGCCTGCGTGTTATCGCGAATCATTTTCTCGCCCATCAGCCGCAGATTCCGAATATGATCGGCGCCGGTTTCATCCAGGCGCTCGCTGCCTCGCTGCAGCGACGTCTGAAAACGGCAATAGGCCTCCGCCGGCAGCAGTCGGCTGAGCTGGTAATCCACCGTCTCCGACACGCCGTCCAGCGTGATGTCGAGCACAGGCTTCGCCCAGCGAGCCACGCCCCAATGGCGCGCATCGTCATAGGCGAACCGCCGCGTCAGAACACCGGTGCCCAACGAGCAAACCATGAAGTTCGTCGCATCCGGGAACTGAGTCCGCGCTTCCACCAGTGCGCAAGCCGCCGGGTTATTGGCGAACACGCCGCCGTCGATCAACGCCCAATAATCGCCGGCGCGGGTAGCCTCAATGCGGGCCGGCTCAAAGTAGGTTGGCGCCGCCGAAGTTGCCCGCGCCACTTGCCACATCGGAAAGTCGTGCGATGCCTGCTTCAGCGCCGAATAGCTTTTGAAGAAGAACGGAATGCGCCGCTCAATTTCATAACTGGGCACCACGACGCTTGTCATAGACTCCTTTAACCGGGTCTCGCCAAAGTAACGCTGCAGCACTTCGTCAACGCCCTTCGATGGATACTTTTGATCGCCAAGCGAACCCAGCGACCGCAGCCTGTGCCAAAGCGAGCGCGAAAAGATCAGCGCCCCTTCCCGTTCATACAAGTCCGCCATTTCTTCGGCCGAATGGGCCGGTTGGCCATCGTTGCCCGGCCTGGTTAGACCCAGACCGAGGATACCGCCGGTAGAAGTGCCGGCCACTAGATCGAACAGTTTGGACACGGGTTGGCCGGTCCTGCGCTCGAGCCACGCGAGCAGCATGGCGGGCAGAATCCCCCGGATTCCGCCGCCGTCAATAGATAGAATTCGAATTGTTTTCGCCACCAAAAATAAAAGCACCCGCCGCGGCGGGTGCTTTCTCCTCTATTCTCATTCTACAAGCCCGGCACCAAACTCTTTTCGTTCGAATTCTCCTAAGTAATTGATTACGAAGGAGAAAATATATTCGGATGTACCGGCACCGCGCCGCCGAATTAACCGGCAAAGGCGCTAAAATGAAGAAGACCAAGATGGGTAACATCCTTCAATCACTCCCGATCGGAAAAAACGTCGGCATCGCCTTTTCCGGCGGCCTGGATACCAGCGCCGCCATCTACTGGATGCGCCAAAAAGGCGCTATTCCCTACTGCTATACGGCAAATCTCGGCCAGCCCGACGAGTCCGACTACGACGAAATTCCCCGCAAAGCAATGGGATACGGCGCCGAGAAGGCCCGGCTCATCGACTGCCGCGACCAACTGGTCCGCGAGGGGATAGCCGCGCTGCAGTGCGGCGCGTTCCACATAACCACCGCCGGCGTTGCCTACTTCAACACGACCCCCATCGGGCGGGCTGTTACCGGCACTATGCTCGTCGGCGCCATGAAGGAAGACGGCGTCAACATTTGGGGCGACGGCTCCACTTACAAAGGCAACGACATTGAGCGGTTTTATCGCTACGGCCTGATGGTCAACCCGGCGCTCGAAATCTACAAGCCCTGGCTCGATCAGGACTTCATCAACGAACTCGGCGGCCGCAAGGAGATGTCCGAACTCCTGGAAAAAGCCGGTCTCGGCTACAAGATGTCCAAGGAGAAGGCGTACTCCACCGACTCCAACATCTGGGGCGCCACGCACGAAGCCAAGGATCTCGAGTTCCTGAAGAACGGCATCAAAATCGTCGAACCCATCATGGGCGTCCCGTTCTGGCGGGAAGACTGTTCCGTAAAGCCCGAAACCATTTCCGTTACGTTCGACGAAGGCCGTCCCGTCGCGCTGAACGGGAAGTCGTTTGATGACGACGTCGCCATGGTGCTGGAAGCCAACGCCATCGGCGGCCGCCACGGCCTGGGAATGTCGGATCAGATCGAGAACCGGATCATCGAAGCCAAGTCGCGCGGCATCTACGAAGCCCCAGCGATGGCGCTGTTTTTCATCGCTTATGAGCGCCTGCTCACGGGCATCCACAACGAAGGCACGTTGGAGCAGTACCACACGCTGGGCCGCCGCCTGGGTCGCCTGCTCTACGAAGGGCGTTGGTTCGATCCGCAGTCGATGATGCTGCGCGAGACGCTGCAGCGCTGGGTCGCCAAGGCCGCCACCGGGACTGTCACGCTGGAGCTTCGCCGCGGCAACGACTACTCGATCCTGGATACCGAATCGCCGAACCTGACGTACGCCCCGGAGCGCCTGACCATGGAATCCGGCAAAGGCGAGTTCACGCCGCAGGACCGCATCGGCCAGTTGACGATGCGCAATCTCGACATCACCGACAGCCGCAAGAAACTGTTCGTTTACGCCGACGCGGGACTGCTCTCCGCTTCGACCTTCGAAGGGTTGCGGCTGCTGGACAAACCGAAGAACGAAGAGTAGTTACAGCGAGGTCAGGCGGCCGGTTGAGTCACCCAGCACTTCCGGCCGCACGCCCGCATGATCGAGCAGCGACAGGTACAGGTTGGTCAGCGGCGTTTCCTTCGCGTAGCGGACGTGGCGGCCGAGTTGCAGCTTGCCATTCGCTCCTCCAGCCACTAGGATCGGAAGGTCGTGGTGCGTGTGGCGGTTGCCGTCGGCCAGGCTGGAGCCGTAGACGATCATCATGTGATCAAGCAGCGAGCCGTCGCCGTCTTTGGTGGCGGCGAGCTTCTTCAACCAGCCGGCGAACAGCAGCGCGTGATACTCGTTGATCTTCGTCAGCTTCTCGACTTTTTCGACGTCGCCCCGATGGTGGGAAATGCCGTGGTGCGCGTCAGGAACGCCGATCTGCCGGTACGTGTTGTTGGAGCCTTCCCGGCCCATCATGAATGTCGCAACGCGCGTCGAATCCGTCTGGAAGGCCACCGTCATCAGATCGAACATCAGATTGACGTGTTCCTCGAAATCTACCGGAATTCCCTCCGGCTTTTCCATCTCCGGACGGGCCGCGTCTTTGGTCTGCTTGCCGGCGATTTCAATGCGCTTCTCGATCTCACGCACTCCGGTTAAATACTCATCGAGCTTTCGCTTGTCATTGGCGCCGAGATTGGTTTTCAGCGTGGCCGCGTCCTCGCGAACGTAGTCCAGAATCGATTTGCGGAAAGGATTGGCGGTAACTTCATCGCCCGCGCCGAAGAGCCGTTCAAAGACAAGCTTGGGGTTTACTTCCGGCGGCATCGGCGTTTCCGCCGATCGCCAGGAGATCGCGTTCGAATACGCGCAGGAGTAGCCGGAATCGCAATTGCCAACGATCCGTCCGTGCTCGATGCCGAGTTCGAGCGAAGCAAACTTGGTGTGTCCGCCAAGGGCCTGCGCGGCGATCTGATCGGCGGAGATACCGTTCTTGATATCGGCGCCGGCGGTCTTGCGGGGATGAACGCCGGTGAGAAACGTCGCGGCGGCGCGAGCGTGATCGCCGGGGCCATCGCCCAGCGCGCGTCCGTTAACGTGGGCCAAGCCGGAGAGCAGCATCGTCTTCTCACGAACCGGCGCCAGCGACTGCAGCACGCGCGGAAGTTCGAACTCCTTTCCCTCCGCCGTGGGCGTCCAATGCTCCATAATGATGCCGTTTGGAACATACGTGAACGCCATGCGGAGCGGGGCGGCCACGGAACGGGCCGGAGTCATTGCATCAAGGGCCGGCAGCGCCATGGAAGCACCGAGGCCGCGGAGGAGGGTTCGTCGGTTCATCATTTGCGGTATTGGAAGGGTAGGCTTTCGACGATTCCGTCAATCAGGCTCGACATGTGGTAACCGTCTGACGCCAGTTTATTACAAATTTTTGAGATTGTGGGCCGGTCGTATTTCTCCAGTCCGCGGCCTAGTGCGTAAGTCATTAGTTTCTCGGTCAGGCAGCGGGCGAAGTACTTCGGATCAGACTTCAGAATGGCCCTTAAATCGGCCGGAGTCTTGAAGATCTTGTTGCCGGGAAGCGAGCCGCCGGCTTCGATCGGGAAGTTGCCGTCCTTCGTCCGCCACTGGCCGACGGGATCGAAGTTCTCAAGCCCAAAACCAAGGGCGTCCATCTTGGTGTGGCAGACGGCGCAGGTTGGGTCGGCGCGGTGCTTCTCCAATTGCTGGCGCAGCGTGCCGGTCGTACCGATTTCGCTGACGTTGAGCTCGGGAACATTGGGCGGCGGCGGGGGCGGCGGCGTTCCCAGAATGTTCTCGAGAATCCATTTCCCGCGGAGAACCGGCGAAGTCCGGGTCGGGTAACTGGAAATGGTCAGGATGCTGGCTTGCGTCAGCACGCCGCCGCGCATTTTGTCGGTCAGCGCGACCTTTCGGAACTCATCGCCGGTGATCCCGTCAATCCCGTAGTGTTCGGCGAGCGATTCGTTCAAATACGTGTAATCGGCGTCGAGAAACTCAAGAATTGATCGGTCTTCCTTGATGATTCCTTCGAAGAAACGGCGCGTTTCCTCGCCCATCGCGCTAGCCAGCGCGTCGTTGAATTTCGGGAATTTTTCGGGATCGGGTTTGTGGACTTCCAAATTGCGAAGCTGCAGCCACTGGCCGCCGAAGTTGTCCACCAGCGCCGATGCCTTCGGATCCTTCAACATTCGTCGAACCTGGGCTCGAAGCACTTCCGGTTTTTGGAGGTCGGCCTGGGCGAGTTCGCCGTCCGGCATGCTGCTCCAAAGGAAGTAACTCAGCCGGTTGGCCAACTCGGGATTGTTGAGTTTCCGGGGCGTGCCGGTGGTCGACGGCGGCTCAATGCGGAAAAGAAAGTTCGGCGAAACCAACATGGCTTGCAAGCTGAATTGGACGCCTTGCTCGAGCGAATGGCCGGAGGCGATGGCGTTGGTCGTAAAGCCCGCTATCCGGGAAATTTCGGCCGCCGTGACAGGACGGCGCCAAGCTTTCGGGAGCAGGTTTGCGGTGATCTTCTCCGCGCAGGCGGGAGTCGGCTCCCAACATATCATGATATGTTGATGCGTCGGTGGAACACCGATTTCCGGTTTGGGAAACGGACCCCGGACCTCGATGAAGTCGACCTGGTAGTCGCCGGGCGGATGTTCTAAAAACTTGGCGGTGAGCCGGTGCTCGCCGGGAGTGATCGGAGCCGTGTATTTGATGACGCGCGCCGGGGCATTGGGCCCGGCGGCGAACTGTCCGGTTTGGACTGATTGGCCATCAATGAAAAAGGCGACTTTGAGCGGATCGCCAATCTGGCGGCGGTCGACAAACCGGACTTGAAACTCGTACTCGGCCCAGGACGGGAAGAAGTGCTTGGGCGCTTTGTCTTTATCGGACGGATAGCGGTTGAGCGTTGCTTTGGCGGGTTTGCCGGTGACGATCGCGAGCCGGGAAATTTTTTCGGCGGCGGCCAAATACTTTTCCATCAGGACCGGGCTGAGGCTGAGAACATCGCCGATGTTGTCGAAACCGTAGCCGGAGTCGTCATTGGGGAAGTCGTCGGCGGGCAGGAAGGAAACGCCGAGAAGATCGCGGATGGTGTTGTTGTACTCGACGCGGTTGAGCCGGCGAGCGGTGACGCGGCCCGGTTCGGGCGGCGTGGCGGCGTCATGGCGTTCGATTTGCGCGTCGACCCACTTGGAAAGGCTTTGCAGTTCGGGGTTCGTGGGCCGGGGAAGGCCCGGGGGCGGCATTTCGCCGTTCCGAACCTTGTCGATGACGTCTTCCCAGACGTTGCGTTCGGCAAAGGCCTCCTTGGGATCTCGAAGACGGGCAAGGTTGAGATCGGCGTTCTTGAGTTTGGCGTTGTGACAGGCAACGCAGCGCTTGGCGAGGAAGGGAGCCACGTCGCGTTGGAAGGCCTTGGCGTGGTCGCTTTCAGGTTGAGCGGCCAAAGGAACGGCCAGTAAGAGGAGGTACCGCACAGTGGCATTTTATCGTGGATAATGCCTGTATGGCTTTGATCACTCGCAGGGCAATGTTAGCTGGTGCGGCGGCGGTGAAGCTGCCGCGGAAGTTGCGGTTGGGAATGGTGGGGGTGCTGGGCCATGCCGGGGAGATTCTGACGCCGCTGCCGAATATCCCGGACGTTGAACTGGTGGCGGTGGCTGAGAGCGATCCGGCGGAACTGGCGAAGATCAAAAAAAGGCCGGTGGCGGCCAAGGCAACTTTTTATTCCGATTACCGCCGCATGCTGGACGCGGAGAAGCTCGATCTAGTCGGCGTCTGTACTTCGAACGGCGACCGGGCAGCGAGCGTGATCGCCGCGGCCGAACGCGGGCTGCCGTTGATTGCCGAGAAGCCGCTGGCGTTGTCGCGTAAAGAATTTGAACGTGTTCAAAAAGCAGTGACCGCATCGGGCAAGCCGATCTGGTTGCTGCTACCGCTGCGTTACGAGCCGCAGTTCCTGGCGATGCGGCAGTTAGTAAAAGATGGCGCCGTCGGGGACGTTGGAATCATCAGTTCGCAAAAGTCGTATAAGGCGGGCGTGCGGCCGGTTTGGATGAAGGAACGCGCTTCGTACGGAAGCACGATTCTTTGGATCGGCATCCACATGTTCGATTTGATGCGATGGACTTCGGGGCGCGACTTCACCGAAGTGTTCTCTTACCAGGCGCAGATTGCGGCGCCTCCCGGAATCGGGCAGATGGAGAACACGACGACCACCATTTTGAAGATGGACAACGGCGGCACGGCGTCTTTGCATATGGACTATTACCGCAGCGAAGCGGCTCCGACGCATGGCGACGACCGGGTTCGGATTGCCGGTTCAAAGGGCGTAATTGAATATATGGCCGCCACCGGCCTAACCTTGCTGCGGCAGGGCGGGAAGGTGGAAGTGGTAAAGGACATGCCGCCGGAGCGCGAGATCTTCGTCGAGTTTCTGGAAGCGGCGTTCAACGGCAAGCCCAACGATATGCCGTTATCCGATGTCTGGAAAGTGAACGAGATCACGATCGCTTCGCACGAAGCGGCAGTAACCGGACGTCCGATTAAGTTGAGTTAGTCCCGGATACCATATCCCAATTTACAGATGCTACGGATTGTGGAACCGCTTCACCCCGCGTAGGCGCGTTTCGCTTCAAATTTCCGACCAACTATAATTCTCAGGCACGTTGGCTGGGCGATTGCACAGCCGATCCGGATAATGACGCCTATCCGCCGCCTGACACTTAGTGCCCTTATACTGGCCGGCTTGCTGCCGGCGCAGACCAGCCGCAGCTCGCTATCGGGAACGGTGATTGATCCGTCGGGCGCGACGATAGCCGGCGCTGCGGTCGAACTCCGCAGTCCGGAGACGGGCGTTACCCGTTCGACGGCGTCGAACGACGCGGGGCTCTACCGGTTTGACGCCGTTGATCCTGGTAATTACGAAATAAGCGTTAAGGCGGGCGGGTTCCGATCCTTCGCCTCCAAGGGCCTGGTGCTGCAGGCTGGCGTGGCGGCGACAATGGATGCACGGTTGGAAGTGGGCGATGCGCAGACGATCGTCGAAGTCAGTTCGGCCCCGGTACAACTGCAAGTGGAGGCGCCGGTGCGCGGCGGGAACATCGACCGGACCCAGATCGTCCAATTGCCATTCGCCAATCGCAATCCGGTGTCTTTGGCTTTGACGGTTCCGGGCGTTTCGACGAACCGGTTTGCTTCGGGCCGCGAAACCTTTTCGGTGAACGGTTCGCGGGGACGATCGAACAACTTCCTGATTGACGGCACCGAGAACAACGACATTTCGATCGCCGGGCAGGCGTTCCAAGTTAAGATTCCGGACGCGGTGGCGGAAGTGAACGTGCAGACTTCCAATTACGATGCCGAGTTTGGACGCGCCGCCGGGGCGGTTGTCAATGTGATCACGCGCTCCGGGAACAACCGGTTGCACGGGACGGCGAGTTACCTTCTGGATTCGACGGTAGACGATGCGTTGACGAATACGCAGTCATTGGTACCCGATCTGGCACGACGCGGCCGTCCGGCGCCCGGCACGCAGCAGATCTGGGCCGGAACGCTGGGCGGGCCGGTAAAAAAGGATCGCACGTTCTATTTCTTAGGATTCCAGGAAGACCGACTTCTGGCACAGAGCACGTCCAATGTCACCACGTTGACCGCCAATGGTTGGGCAACGCTGAACAGCCTGTATCCGGCGGGCCGCAACAGGCAGGCCGATCTGTACCGGACGCTGACAAGCCAGTTGGCGGCGACGGCCAATCCCTTTCAAGTTGCGCTGGGTAGCGGCCTTCCCGGGCTGGAGTTTGGCACCGCTGCGACGCCGTACGCGCGGTCCGTGACCGATCGTCAATGGCTGGTCCGGATGGATCACAAGATCTCGGAGAACGACCAACTTTCGGGCCGGTTAATGTGGAACGACCGCACCAACCCCAATGGCGCAACCACTACCTTTTTCCCCGGCTTCGGCACTTCGCAACTGGACCTGTTCCGCAATGCCCTCATCACGGAAACTCATGTGTTTTCGCCGGCGATGACCAACGAGTTGCGGCTGCACTATAACCGGATCGTGTTCGACTTTCCGCTGGATCTTGTACAGCCGGCGCTTGGCGAGCTGCCGCGCATCGGGCTGGGAAATGGCGCAGTGACGGCGTTGGGGTCCGACCCTGCTTTACCGCAAGGCCGGCGGTCGGACAACTATGGGATACAGGACACGGTGACCGTGCTGAAGGGGGCCCACATTTTCCGTATGGGCTTCGATCTGCTGCATCAGCGGTCCAAGCAGTTTGCGCCGATTATCGCTCGCGGCCAATTGGATTACCGCGACGGCGGCGGGTTCACTTATTTTGCTAATTTCCTGGATGATTTCGGCGGATCTGGCCCGGCGGGGGGATCGGCGATTCGCGACTTTGGAAGCCCGGTTTACTACCCGAGTCTGTACCGGCAATCCTACTTTTTCCAGGACCGCTGGAAGGTTTCGCAGGGGCTGACGATGACGCTGGGATTGCGTTATGAGAACTTTGGCGTGCCGATTAATAACTTAAAGACACCGGCATTTACGGGTCTGTTCAATATCGATCCGGTGACCTTCACGGGTCCGTTCGACAAACCGAATTCGGTGAAGCGGGACAACAACAACTTCGGACCGACGGTTGGGTTGGCGTGGGCGCCAAAATTCAATTCCGGACCGATGGGATGGATCTTCGGAGACCGCAAGGGAGTCTTCCGCGCCGGTTATCAAGTGAGCTTCGACACGTTTTTCAACAACATCGCCTCCAATGCGTCGACATCGTCGCCGAATGTGGTGGCGACGCAGGTACAGTCCGTCGTGAGCGGGACGGATCCTCGCGGGCTGCCGAACCTGTCGCTGTCCCTGCCCCTGGTGGCGCGCGCTCTGACGCCGCTGGATGCTCAGAATCTTGTTGTCGGCAACTTAGTGAATCCCTACACGCAGCGATTCTCCGGTGGGTTGCAGCGGGAGATCGTTGCGGGCACATTATTCGATGTCAGTTACGTGGGTTCGAAAGGAACGCGGCTGTTCCTGAATGAGGAGTTGAACCCGGGCGTGCCCACGTCGATGCAGATCGTTCCAACCGCGAACCCACCGATTCCGGCTTCACGGCTCAATGCCCGTTACGACGCATTGCAGGGCCGGCGGGTGATTCGGACCAACGGCGGGTCATCGACCTATCACGGCTTACAGACGTCGTTGAACCGGCGGTTCGCGCGGGGGTTGCAAGCCGGGGTTGCTTACACGTGGTCGAAGGCGCTGGACAATGGCAGCGAAATCTTTGTGTTCAACAGCAACCCGTCGTCGTCGCAGATCCCGTCGATCTTCGGCGGGCAGCCGATCGAACGGGGCCTTTCGATGTTCGACCGGACGCACCGGTTCTCGTTCAACTACTACTACGAACTGCCGTTTATGAAGGCCCAGCGCGGATTTGCCGGACGGGTGATCGGCGGTTGGGCGTTGAGTGGGTTCACGTCGTTCGAAACGGGCGTGCCGATCACGGTGGTCAACGGCGTTGACGCCGATGGCTTCGACGGAAGCACGAACGACCGGCCGGACCTGAACCCGAATGGGAAGGCGGGGGTGCGGGCGAAAATCTGCGCGGCAAGCCCGACCGGCTACTGCAATCCGGAGGCTCAGAATGCGCCTATCGATCCCGCCACGGCACGGTACGTGCAAAAGCCAGCCTTCGCGGGTACCGTACCGCGCGCGAGCGGGAATGCGGGACGCAATCTGGATCGCGTGCCCGGTATCAAGAATTGGAATTTGAACATACTGAAAACCGTCAACGTGACCGAGCGATTCCGATTTGAGTTCCGGACAGAGTTCTTCAACCTGTTCAACACGCCGCAGTACACGACGCCGAGCGTGAGCCCATTCGCGCCGCAGGCGCAGGGACTGGTGGGGAATTCGGTTTCGGCAACGCCGGACGGCCGTTTTCTGCGGCCGGAGTTTCTGGACGGCGGCGGGCGAGTGATCCGCTATCAGTTGAAGTTGATGTTCTGATAGCTAAATATGAGGCAGACACTTCGGGCGCCGGGCTGGGTGCTGGCGGCGGCGTCGATTCTGGGTTTGGGCATCGGCGCTTCTGTGGCGTTATACAGCGTGGTGGAAGCGGTGCTGCTGCGGCCGCCGATGTTTGCGGCGCCGGAGGAGTTGGCCGTTATCTGGGAGAGCGATCCGAAGCGGGCGCACGCCGAGGTTGAAATCTCCTGGGAGCGGTTTCTGGCGATGCGGAGGTCCGCGGCGACGCTGGCCGGGGTTGCGTCGGTGTCGAGCGTCAATTTGGATTTCGCGTTGCTGGACGGCGGGGAGCCGCTACAGGTTGAGGGCGTCTCCGTTACCGGAAATTACTTTGACGTGCTGGGTGTGCGGCCGGTCCTGGGGCGCGCATTGGTTCCGGCGGATGAGGTTACGGGCGATGTTACGGCGGTTGTAATCAGTCACCGGTTGTGGGTCGAGCGGTTCGGCGGGCAGGCGTCGGTTATCGACCGGAAGCTGCGGATCAGCGGGTCGCCGTGCCGCGTGGTGGGGGTGATGCCGGCGGGTTTCGCGTTCCCGCGAGGGGTCGACATTTGGGCGCCGCAGACGCCGCTGGAGCGCTTCGCCGATTTGCGTGTTTTGAAGCTGGTGGGGCGGCGGGGAGCTGCGGCGTCCTGGGGGCAGGTTACGGCGGATTTGAATGTAATTCTGAGGCGGCTCGACGAGAAGCTGCCAGAGGCACGGCGGGGGTTTTCGGCGCATGTTGTGCCAATCGATCAGGTGTTGTTCGGGAATGCGCGGACTGCTCTTTGGACGCTGCTGGGAGCGTCCTTCCTACTGCTGTTGACGGCGTGCGCGAATGTGGCGAATCTGTTTCTGGCGCGAGTGGCCGGGCGGAGCAGGGAGCTGGCGATCCGAAGGGCGCTGGGGGCCTGCCCGTTTGACTTAGTCCGGCTATTGATGGGCGAGGCGATGTTAGTAAGTGGCGTGGCGGCGGGGCTGGGGATGCTGTTGGCGTCGTGGCTGGTCTCGCTGGCGTCGCGGTTGGGGCCGGAGGATGTGCCCGGATTGAGCGAAGCGGCGCTGCGATGGGAGGGCGTGCTGGTTGCCGCGCTGCTGGCGGCGGGAACGGCGCTGGTGGTCGGGTTAGCGCCGTTCGTATCGCTGAAGGCGGGAGAGTTGCGCGATGCACTGGTAGTGGCGGAAGTGGCGGTGTCCTTGCTTCTGGTAATTGGCTGCGGGTTAGTGGGGCGGTCGCTGTGGAACCTGAGCCGGGTGGATCCGGGTTTTGCGCGGGAAGGATTATTGACGTTCCGCGTAACGCTTGCCGGGGAAGCGGCGGGGAGCCAGGCCGGGCGGAAGAAGTTCTATCGGGAGTTACTGGAAAAGCTGAGGGCGATGCCTGGGGTGACGAGCGCGGCGGCGGTGCTGATTCGTCCCCTGTCAGGGTCGGTGGGTTGGGATTCGGCGTTTACGGTGGAGGGGCAGTCGCCGGAAGAGGCCGCGGGGAATCCGTACGCCAATTACGAGGCTGTTTCGCCGGGTTATTTTTCGACAATGGGGATGGGAGTGGTGGCGGGCCGGGAGTTCTCCGAAGGGGACCGGCAGGGGGTGCTGATGATTAACGCGTCGGCCGCCAAGCGATTCTTCGGCGGGCCGGACGCGGTGGGGAAGCGGATTAAGCTGGGGGGCTCGACGGAGTGGCTGACGATTGTTGGGGTCGCGCCGGATGCGCGGTACCGGGAATGGGAAGCGGTAAGCGTGGACCTGTATGTGCCGGTGGAGCAGCGGGCGCAGCACCGCTCCGATTTCGTAGTGCGGACGGCCGTACCGCCGGAGACGCTGGTGGAACCGGTGCGAACGGCAGTGCTGGAATTAAATCCGGAGCAGCCGATCAGCAACGTGACGACGGTGGCGAAGCTGGTGGATGGGGTGCTGGCGCGGCCGCGGTTTCTTGCGCTGTTGTTTGGTTTATATGGATTGGCGGCGACGGTGCTGACCGTGGCGGGTTTGTTTGCTGTGCTTCGATTTGTGTTCGCGGCGACGGAACGGGACATGGCGATTCGAATGGCTGTAGGGGCAACTCCGGCCGATCTTCGGGTTGTAGTTTTGCGGTTCGGGCTGGGAAGAGTAATGACGGGGATCGTCATTGGATTGGCGGGCGCGGCGTGGGGCGTACGTCTCATGCAGCCGTTGCTGTTCGGAGTGACGATCTATGACGGGCTGGTGTGGGCGGGCGCGGTGAGCCTGTTGCTCGCGGCTTCGGTGCTGGCGGCGCTGGGACCGGCTTGGAAAGCCGGACGAGTGGACCCGCAGCGGCTGCTGCAGCAGGTTTAGGCCCGCGCGGCCTGGATTTCGGCTAACTCTTCCGGGCTCAGCCGGAAGGTCATGGCGCCTTTGACGCCTTCGAGTTGGGCGGGGGAACGAAGGCCGACGATCGCCGCGGTGACTTCGGGGCGGCGGAGCGTCCAGGCAATGGCGACTTCGCCGGGCGTGCGGCCGTGCCGGGCGCCGATGGCGCGGAGCAGTTCGACCAGCGCGAGGTTTTTGGTGAGCAGCGGCTCCTGGAAGTTGGGGGTGCGCTGGCGGAAGTCGTCCGCCGGCATGGCGGCAATCCGTTCGCGAGTCATGGCGCCGCTCAACAGTCCAGACTTCATCGGGGAGTAGACCAGGGTGCCAATGTTATTCTCGCCGCAATACGGCAGTATCTCCGCTTCAATTTCGGGCGATACCAAGCTGTAAGGAGGTTGGAGTGAGGTTATCGGGGCAATGGGGGCGATGCGCTGCATCTGCGATTTGCTGAAGTTTGAGACCCCGGCCCAGCGTATTTTGCCCTCGGCTTTGAGTTCCGTTACGGCCAGCCAGCCTTCTTCGATATCTTCGTCGGGTTCGGGCCAGTGGATTTGATAGAGATCGATGGTTTCCATGCCGAGGCGGCGGAGGCTATCCTCGCACTCTTTCTTGACGGAGGCGGCTTTCAAGCGCTTGCCGATTTGGCGGTTTTCGTCCCAGACCCGAGCGCATTTCGTGAAGACGTAGGGCTTTGTGGTGCGTTCCTTAACCGCTTTGCCGACAACGATTTCCGCATGCCCGAGGCCGTAGACGGCGGCGGTGTCGATCCAATTCCACCCTTCATCGAGAGCAGCATGAACGGCGGCGACGGAATCGGCATCGTCCTGCGGGCCCCAACCGAAGGCCCAACCCCCGCCTCCCATTGCCCAGGCGCCCACGCCCAGAGGGGTAATTTGGAGATCGCTATTGCCCAGTGTTCGAAGTTGCATCGTTCCATGATACTTGCCGCCTGGTGACAGATTCGTGGAATTTTCCGGATCATCGTCAATAAATTCGCGATTTCTGACGATAAGCAAGACGGGAGCCTCACGCAAACCTTTGGATCATAGCGACAACCGTGTGCTCCGGACGCAGGGCCGCTTACCCGCCTGGGTGTGGCTCTGCGCAGCGCTGACGCTGCTCGCGCTGGCCGGAGCCTGGAGTTGGGCGTACTATCTCCGCACGAACGGCGTGCGGGGAAAGACCTATCGCATTGGCGTGGACCACAATCCGCCGAATCACGAATGGAGCGAAGAGAAGGGCGCGAGCGGGTTCGCCGTGGATGTATTGAACGAAGCGGCGCGCCGCGCCGGCGTGGAGCTGAACTGGGTCTACTGCCCGCGGGGGTCAAAGGCGGCGATGCAGGAAGGGTTCATCGACCTATGGCCGGTGGGCTACTACCGGCCCGGAGAGTATCCGACCCTTTACCAGACTCGCCCCTGGAGCTACGTACAGCATGTCTGGGTGTGGGACCGGAAAAAGTTTGCGGCCGAGCCGGACCGGATGGCGCGGAAACGGCTCGCGGCTGTGGACCGGTTCTCGATGCGGAATCTGGTGCAACGGACCTTTCCCAACATGGAGTTGGTGCCGGTTCCCACGCGGCGGGAATCGCTGAGTGCCATGTGTTCGGGCCGTGCGGACTTGACCTTCATCGATTCGCGCGTGTTGGAAGAGGCGCTGTTGGACAGGCCGGAGAGTTGCCGTGGTACGACCCTGGTGGTGAAGCCGCTTCCCGATCTGACCGACCCGATGACGATTTTCGCTCGAGAGGAAAGCGCGCGAGCCGCCGACGTTCTCCGCGACCGGATCGATGACATGCTGACCGATGGGACTGTTCTCAACTACGCCGAGCGATGGTTCGCACTCTCCAGTTCCGAGGAGCGGCAGGTTTCGCAGTTGCAGGAGCGAAATCTGCAACTGAAGTGGATGGCGGGGATCTGCCTGGTGATGGCTGTGGCGATCGGGCTGTTGGTGTGGCTGATTCGAAATCTGCGAATGGCGCGCTCGGGCGCAGATCGTGCCCGGCGGCTGCAGGCGGAGTTCCTTGCCAATGTCAGCCATGAGATTCGGACGCCGATGAATGGTGTGTTAGGGACGGCCGAGCTGATGCTGGATACAGTTGACGATCCCGTGATCCGGGAGCAGGTGGAGACGATCCGGGAGTCGGCGCTGGGGCAACTGGAGCTGTTGAATCAGATTCTGGATCAATCGAAGATCGATTCCGGCGTATTGCTACTGGAGATGACGCCGTTCTCGTTGCGCGGGCTGATGGAGCAGATTGAACGAACGTTCTGGCCGGCGGCGCGGCGGAAGGGAATCCGGTTGCGCCTGGACATCCCGGAGGACCTGCCCGAAATGGTGCAGGGCGACGGGTTACGAATCCGGCAGGTATTGACCAACCTGGTGCACAATGCCGTAAAATTCACGGCCGAGGGCGGGGTCGACATCGCGGTCCGGTCAGAAGCAAGCCCAAGCGGGGTCAAGATCTCCTTCTCCGTTTCCGACACAGGGATTGGCATTCCCGCGGCCGTTCAGGAAACCATTTTCGAGAAATTCCGCCAAGTGGATGCCTCTACGACGCGGCGCTACGGAGGGACCGGTCTGGGCTTATCGATTTCCCGCCAACTCGTACGGCTGATGGGGGGAGATCTAACGGTCGAAAGCGATCCGGGGCAGGGAAGCAAGTTCCGGTTTTCAGTCGATCTCACGTTGTCTCGCAGCGCAGGGAAGCGAGAACTGCCGGCAGGGACGGCGACTGGAGCCACGCTGGAAGGATTGACCGTCCTGGTGGTGGAAGACAATCTGGTGAATCAGCGGGTGGCGCAAGCCCTGCTGCAGCGGCTGGGGGCGAGCGTCCTGCTGGCGGGAAACGGAGTGGAAGCGGTGGCCAAATGCCGCGAACGGGAGTTCGACGTGGTGCTGATGGACTGCCACATGCCGGAAATGGACGGGTTTACGGCCACCATGGAAATACGGAAACTGGACGGGGCCATTCGCCGCGTGCCGATCGTGGCGCTTACGGCGGGAGTATCCGGGGAGGAGCGCCGGAAGGCGATGCTTTCCGGGATGGACGGATTCCTCACCAAGCCGGTGAACCGGGATGAGTTGGCGGCCATCCTGGTGGATCTGCCAAGAGGACCTTCGACAGCGGCTTAATGCACCGTCCTCGTCTTTCGGTTCATGTAATCCATCAAAAGGTATTGGCCCAAGGTTTGCGGCGTGGTGAAGTACGCCTTGCCACGGCAGAGTTCGGACACTCGGTGAACGAAGTTGACGAGATCGTAGTTCGTAGCCAGCATGAAGGTGTTGATGAGGATTCCCTGGCGTTTGCAGCGGCTAACCTCGTCGAGGGTGCGTGAGATGACAAGCGGGTCGAGGCCGAACGGATTCTTGTAAATCTGGCCATCGTCGAGCGTCAGCGCGGATGGCTTGCCGTCGGTGATCATGATGATCTGCTTCATGTCCTTCTTCTCCTGCTGGAGAATGCGTTGGGCAAGGATCAGACCATCGCGCGTATTCGTGTGATAAGGGCCAACCTGGACGCGGGCGAGTTCGCCGAGGCGGAGCTCTTCCGCCGTGTCGTGGAACAGCACGAGACGCAGGGAGTCGCCGGGATACTGGGTACGGATAAGATGCGCCAGCGCCAGGGCGACGCGCTTGGCCGGGGTGAAGCGATCCTCGCCGTAGAGGATCATGCTGTGGGAGCAATCGAGCAGCAGCACCGTGGCGCAACTGCTCTGATACTCGCTCTGATGGACGTGCAGATCGGGGTATTCCAGCTCCGTGGTGCCGGAGCGGCGAAGCGCCGCGAAAAGCGTCTCATTCACATCCAGGTTGAGCGTGTCGCCGAACTCGTATTTCTTGGAGGAACCGGAAGCTTCGACACCAGTCGCCATGTCGCGCGTGTCATGGGCGCCGAAACTGGCGTGCCCGAGCGAGCCAAGGAGGTCCTTCAGCGTTTTGTACCCGAGGAAGTCGAGCGCCTTGTCGGTGGTCTCGACGCGGACTTCGCCGCCCGCATCGCCGTAGCGCCCGGGGCCTTCCGGCGCCTCGGAGACGTAGCCGTCGGTCATCAGCTTCTCAACCAAGCGCTCGATCAGCGCTTCCAACTGTTCCGGCGTGAGTTTTTCGTATTCGCCGGGCGGGAGCAGTTCGCCGTTCTCCAGGGCCTGGCGGATGGCCTCGCGGAGCATATCCAGCGAGTCCTCATTGTAGGGATAGCCGCCGTAGGGGTCATTGAAGCCGCTCTGCAGAAAGTAATTCGAAAGCGCGCGCATGAGGTCTTCGGCGGAGATGCCGAAGTCGTCTTCAACGAATTGGGAGTAGCGGATCCAGCGCATGGTGCTTCTAGTTGAACTGGCGTCGTTTGGGGGGGCGAATGGGAACGTCGTCGGGCTCTTCGGCCTCTTGCGTACGGCGGCGGTCTTCGGGCGCCGAGAAGCCGAGCTCCTCGCTCCGGCTGATGCGGCGTTGGGCGTAGAGGCCCTCGAGAATGAATTCGCCGGCGGCGGCGCGGACGGCGTCGGGCTCGTTCGCGGTGAGGCCGAGCGCACCGGTTTTCTCCATCAGGCCGTCGACTCCGAGCAGTTGTTCGACGAGAGCGGAAGATCCGGTGGACGCGTCCACTTTCAGTGAGCCTCCCCGTTCGAAATACTTGATGGCCGGGCCGAGGTTGATGCCCTCAAAGTAGTTGCTGTAGATGCGTCCGACGGCCAGGCGGATGAGTTCTCGCGCGACGGCTTCGCCGCCTTTCAACTCGCCTTCGTACTCGAGTTCGATTTTGCCGGTGATCGAGGGCAGGGCCCCGTAGATATCGGTCACGCGCGGGACGGCTTCGGTTTCGGCATTCTGGATGGCGCGGCGCTCGGCATTGGAGACGACGTTTTCGAGAACGGAGATGGGAAGGCGCTGGGAGACTCCGGAGCGCTTGTCGATCTTCTTGTCATCGCGGGCGAGGAAAGCGATGGTCTCCACGACTTCGCGGATGTATTTTGGGATGATGACGCGAGCCGCGTTGGAACGGGCCGACCACGCCTCTTGGGATGTGATGGCGATGCCCTGTTCGAGCGTCACGGGATAGTGGGTACGGATCTCGCTGCCAATCCGGTCCTTGAGCGGCGTAATAATTTTGCCGCGGGCGGTGTAGTCTTCGGGGTTGGCGGTGAAGATTAACAGGACGTCGAGGGGCAGGCGGACGGGGAAGCCTTTTATCTGTACGTCGCCTTCCTGCATGATGTTGAACAGGCCGACCTGGATCTTACCGGCGAGATCGGGCAACTCGTTGATCGCGAAAATGCCGCGATTGGCGCGCGGCAGCAGACCGTAGTGGATGTTGAGATCGCTGCCGATATCGTGACCCTGGCGGGCGGCCTTGATGGGATCGATGTCGCCGATCATGTCGGCGATGGTGACGTCGGGCGTGGCGAGTTTTTCGATGTAGCGGCTGGCGCGGTCGAGCCACGCGATGGGGGTGGCATCGCCGAGCGATGCGATCTGCTGGCGCCCAAAGGCGGAGACCGGGGCGAACGGGTTGTCCTTGATCTCCGAGCCGGCGATGTACGGGATCGATTCGTCCAGCAGCGTGGTGAGCATGCGGATGAGGCGCGTCTTGGCCTGACCGCGGAGGCCCAGGAGGATGAAGTTGTGCCGGGAGAGCAGGGCGTTCACGACCTGCGGGATCACGGTGTCGTCGTAGCCGTGTACACCAGGAAAAAGATCGCCGCCCTCACGAAGGCGGGCGATGAGATTTTCGCGGATCTCATCCTTTACGGTTCGCGCGGGATGGGCCCGGTCCACCCAGGCGCTGTTCTTCAACTCACCCAAAGTGGATGGTTTGTGTTCCGCAGAGGCCACGATATATCCCCCCCATTGCGATTGTAGCAGCCGTTAAGGACTAGCCGGAATTGGTTGACTCCTGATAGAATCCGCCATACACCTCGTAACGGTGGCAACGCGTTGGGAGATACGCGGAGCCAGAAATTGAGAAAGACAAGTGGAATGCCGACAGATCTGCCGGAAGTAGAATATCAGCGCTTTTGGAAGCGTTTACAACAGATTGGATTAAATGCCTATGAAGCGCGATCGTATCTCGTATTAGTGGGGCACCCGAAGTTCAAAGCCCTGGAGTTGGCGGCGCGGGCGCACGTCCCGCGGCAAAAAATTTACGAAGTTTTGGATTCGCTGGTGGAAAAGGGGTTTGCGCAAGTCGTCCGCGAGAAAACGAAGCTTTTCTCCGCGGTGGAGCCGTCGTTGGCGATTCCGGCCTACTTCGCGCGGCGCGCCCAGCATTTGCAGCAAGAGTTGACCGAGCAGTCGCGATTCGCGACCGATTTGGTGGAGGATCTAAACACTTCCTACTCGGAAGGGCAGGGCGGGCGCGGGACGCTGGACTTCCTGCGGATCGTCAGCGAGCCGCTGCAAACTGCCGCCGAATACCGGCGGATGATTTCGGAGGTACAGGCGGAGTATTTGGAGTTTTCCCGGCCTCCGTATGCGGTGGATCCGTTGCACGACGACCTGGTGCGGGCGGCGAGGCAGCGGGGCGTCCGGTGCCGGCTCCTGGTTGAAGTGGGCACGCTGGACGATGAGCACCGGCGGCGGCTGATGGAGTTTATCGAGATCGGCGTGGAAGTGAGCCAGGTGCCGTCGCTGCCGCTGAAGCTGGCGCTTTTTGACGGTAAGCGGGGCCTGATCGCGCTGTTAGACCCAGTGATCACGCGGCCGACATGGACGGCGGTGGTCTTCGACCATGCGGGCCTCTCGGAGGCGATGCATGGGTTGTTTGAGGACTACTGGCGGCGGTCGATCGCAATGCCCGCGCGCCACGGCTATTGAGTCAGCGCTCGCTGCGTTCGGCGGTTCCGGCGTCCTTGCGGGCTCTCACTTCGCGGACGGCGTAGATGCGCCGTCCCTGGCTTTCGAAGTAAGTGCGGATAAGCACTTCGCCGAGGAAGCCGGTGCAGAAGAGGATCAGGCCGGCGAGCAGCAACAAGGCGCCGGCCACCATGAGCGGGCCGTGCAGCGCCACCAGGTCCTGCTCCATGTTGAGTAACTTGAAGACGAAGAGATAAGAGAGGATCACGCCGCCCGTGCCGAGCCCGACAAGCCCGTACTTTCCGAAGAAATGCATGGGCCGCGTGAAGTAAGTCAGCAGGAAGCGGATGGTGATGATATCGAAGAAGACCTTGAACGTCCGGCTCAGGCCGTAGTGGGACTGGCCGGCGCCGCGAGGCACGTTCTTGATGGGTACTTCGATGATGCGGGCGCCGTAGAAGCTGGCAAGCGCGGGAATGAAGCGGTGGAGTTCGCCGTAGAGATTGACGTCCTTCAGGATCTCGGCGCGGTAGGCCTTGAAGGTGGTGCCGAAGTCGTGGAGTTCGACGCCGCTAGCCTTTTTCATCAGCCAGTTGGCGATGCGGGAGGGGATTTTGCGGGTGACGGCGTTGTCGATGCGATTTTTGCGCCAGCCGCTGGCGAGATCATAACCCTGGTCGATTTTTTCGAGCAGGAGCGGGATGTCTTCGGGTTCGTGCTGGAGATCGCCGTCCAGTGAGATGACAATGGCGCCGATGGCTTCGTCGAAGCCGGCGGCGAGGGCGGCGGTCTGGCCGAAGTTGCGGCGGAGGCGGATGACTTTGAGGCGGGAGTCGGTTTCGACGAGGTTGGAGAGGAGGTCGAAGGAGCGGTCGGTAGAAGCGTCGTCGATGAAGATGATTTCGTACTTCCGGCCAAGGGCTTCCAGGACGCGGGTGAGGCGGTCGTAGAGAGGGAGGATGGCCGGTTCTTCGTTGTGGATAGGGATGACGATGGAGAGAGCTGGCGGAGGCATATCGGTCCTTCCCCTTCAGTGTACCGCCCGCCGCCGGAGCTGTGTTATTATTGAATTTCGCGCGTTTCGCGGGCCTGTAGCTCAGTTGGTTAGAGCGCTACCTTGACACGGTAGAGGTCACAGATTCGAGTTCTGTCAGGCCCACCATACATCGCAAGCATTTGCAACGGAGTTGAAAATGGCAAGTCGCGAATTGATCTCGCGGCCGGCACGGTGAAGTGCCTAATTCAAGTTTTGATTTCCTTGGCTGCTGCTGGGGCGCCGCTCTGCTCTTCGCCGCAGGTTCAATTCTCGCTGTCGATCTCCCGCGACGCGTACAATGTCAGCCGCATTTATGCGCATCCCGTTCACGGCGTCTATGTTACGGGTTCCATTTTCTATTCCAATGAATCGAACGCAATGCGTTCTCAGGTTTCTTACTTGGCTCGATTCACTCACGATGGTCGGCTCATCTGGATGGCATCGCCGCTGAGCGAAGTGTTCTCTCCGCGCGGGCTCACTGTCGATGGTTCGGGGACGGCGTACGTTGCCGGCGGTACCACCTTTTACTCGAGCTATCCAACCTTCGGAGCTATTGCGATCTATACTGTGGCCGGCCACGGCGTCCATGCGCTTAGGCTCGGCGGAAATCGTAACAGTGAGGCCAGGGATGTTGCTGTAGCTGCAAATGGTGACTATACAGTCACAGGCCAGACCGAAGCCACGGATTTTCCCACCACTTCGGGCGTGCTCATGCCTTCCATTGAACAGCCGAACAGCTTTGGCAGTAGCAATTTCGCATTCATTACGCGATTTTCCCGAGACCATCGGATGCTGTTTTCCACATATCTCGGTGGATACAAGACGAATTGTTCTGGTGGCTCGAGCTGCATAGGTGTTGTCGGCCAGAACATCGGCTTGGGCGTCCGCGTTGATGCTTCGGGGAACTCCTATGTCACCGGTTTCACCAATGCCACCGATTTTCCGGTAACTATAGGTACTCCGGTTCGTGAGGGTTTCGCCGCGAAGCTAAATCCGACAGCCTCGAAGCTTCTTTACTCCCTCCATACTCCCGTTGCGAATCGCGGCGGCGAAATGCATCTTGGATCTACAGGTGAAGTGACGGCGGCAGGAAACGAGCGGCAGTTTGGCAGCAATAACTTTCGTGGAGTTCTGTATCGGGTTTCGGCGTCTGGAGATTCCTACACCTACCTTTCTTACCTGAGCGATGGGTTCTCTGAAATCCACAGCCTCGCCGCCGACGCGCAGGACAACATTTGGGTGTCAGGAGGAGGAGCCTCCGCCGCTTTTCCCGATACACAAGATTCCTTCCGCCGCGGCACAAACTTCCTGATGAAGATTTGCTTCGCAGGGTGCTCTGGTTACCGGTCCGCTCGCCTGCCGCAGGCCATGTCGGACGGAGCAGTCGGGATAGTAGGCGGCCGGATTTTTGTGAGCGGCGCCGCAGGACCCATCTCCGCTATCGATTTTGACGGTCCGGCGCCAGCTTTTTACGGTTTGGCGAACGGAGCGGCCGGCGCCGTTAAGACATCGGTTTCCATCGGTGAAATCGTAAGCCTTTTCGGTACCGCTATCGGGCCCGACCAGCCGCAAGCAGCCCAGCCAGATTTATCAGGATTCTATCCATCCGTACTTGGCGGAGCCGAGATCCGGTTTGATGGATTCTCCGCGCCGCTGACTTATGCTCAAACAGACCAGTTGAACGCCGTCGTGCCGCTTGCGCTGGCCGGCCGTTCCTCAGCAGTCATGGAATTGTACAAGAACGGTGTACTGGTGGCCTCGCGCGAGGTTCAAATTCACGCAGCCTCTCCTGCCTTTTTTCAGACATCGCCAGCCTTCGGTGCGCCGTCTGTCGCCCTTAACGAAGATGGCTCGGCCAACAGTCGGGAAAATCCGGCCCCACGAGGTAGCATCGTGTCCTTGTTCGGGACCGGATTCGGGCCGGTTACTCCCCAGCCTCCGGATGGAAGTGTCACTCGAGACCCCTTTCCCCGGATCACTCTGCCCCTGAAAGCACTTTTTGGCGAGCAGCCACTTCAGATCTTATACGCCGGCTATGCGCCGGGGCTAATCGCAGGAACGGTACAAATCAATGTGCGGCTGCCGAGCGTTGGGTTCGGTCCGAGCCCCGCTCCCGTGAATTCCTACACCTTGGCTTTTGCCGCAGACTCTTACTCGGCGAACGCAAACGTTTGGATTCGCTATTGAGATTTCGAGAGAATCATTAATCCCGCAAAAACTGCGCCGACTCCTCCGGCGGCGTTGGAATGATATAGAAGCCCGTTCCCCACTCAAAACCCGCCACGCGCGTGAGTTGGGGGATGATTTCGATGTGCCAATGGTAGTAGTTGCAGCCGGGTTCCTGGACCGGCGCCGTGTGGATGATCAGGTTGTAGGCCGGCCGTTCCAGCACGCGATCTATCTTCTGCAGGACGGATTTCAGCATCCAGCCGAGGTTGTAAACCTCGCGCTCGTGAATCGATTCAAAGTGCGAGTCGTGGCGGAAGGGGACAATCCATTTTTCGAAGGGGAAGCGGGCGGCGAAAGGGCACATGGCCAGGAACTCATCGGTCTGTAACACCATCCTTTCGCCGTCGCGCACTTCCTGGCGGAGGACGTCGCAATAAACGAAGCGCTCTTTGAACTCGAAGTATTTGCGGGCGCCGTCCAACTCCTCCTCTACGCGCCTGGGCAGGGCGATGATCTGCGAATGAGGATGCTCCAGGCTGACGCCGGTCCTTTTTCAGATCCAGAACGCGGTCGCGAAAGGCCCACCATATTCAGCGACTTCCAGTCCCCCGCCCGGAAAAGCACGGACTAGTCGAGCTGAGTCCTTCTCGATCACTGTGCAAAACAGTGGCATCTCCAGCTACCGAATACGGAACCCAGCCCGCCAACCGTTATCGTTAGCCGATCCTAGAGGATGCCGCTGCCTGCGCAATGGCCGGCGTAAGAATCGGTCGAATCACTCAGCCATCGCGGATTCCGCGATTGCTTTGAGTTTTGGAAGATCTTCATGGACAATCCTCCAGATTGTCTCGTCGGAGATAGCGTCATAGTTATGACGGATGACATTTCCGATGCCTCGGCAGTTCCGCCAGTCGATTGCCGGCCAGCGGTCGCGGTTCTCCGGGTCGTCGAGCCGAATCACCGCTTCACTGGCGATCAGTAACCCGTATTGCACGGCCCATTTCACTTTGTTATCGGCCACGTACTCAGCAAAGGTGAGGCCGTGCACGAACCCCTCCACCGCGGTCGCCGCTCCGACGATATCGGCGAGATATTCTTTATGACGCCGATCCTTAGAAGACTCGGACGGCATCCCGCTCGAAGCGTTCACGCTTAGATTCCTTCATCCAGTGGGTGCTCATCAAATCGACTTTCACGCCAAGCCATTCCTGAAGGTCGTATTGAACCCCGCCTAACTGGAACAGCGACGGAGATTGAGTCCATTCGGAAATCAAGTCCACGTCGGATGCCTCGTGCTCTTCGCCACGGGCCACCGAGCCGAACAGCACTAACCCGGTGACGCCTGCTTTCTCCAACTCCTCCCGGTGTGGAAGTATCGTTTCAACCACCTCTTGCCGCGTCATGATTCTGCCTGTTTTGATTGTACACAGTGGGCCAGAAGTGGATCCCTTTTTGAGAGCACATAAGCGACTCCACAGCTTGGCCGAGCCATCGGCGGGAAAACCTTTTTTTGATCCAAGCTTTTGGGACTAGTAGGTGTGCACTACCTCCACACGGGAGAGGTCACAAATTCGAGTTCTGTCGGGCCCACCATTCCGATTCGAGTCGAAGATGGCGATTTAGTTGTCTAATTCCTCATCCTTGGCACTGTTTGTACCAAGGCGTCTCGTTAGTTCAGACTGATCTATTCAGGTTGGCGACTCCGCTGTTTAAGGGGGTCGGCCTGATCGCAACACTCGGGTCCGATTCGCCGAATGATAGCCGAATCGTTGCCAGCATATCGATAAGCACTGACGCAACTATTATCAAAGGCGGCAAAGGCTTGCTCCAACTCTTCCGGCGTCGCTGGCTGCTTCTTCCAAATACAGTGCCCCGGCGTGGAGTCGTCCCACCCAATTAGGTCAGGTGCAACTTGGTGCGGCGCTCCGCAACAAATGCATTCGTTGTTCACAACATAAAAGTCGCCTGGAGCAGATTGGGGGTGGCGTTCGAATCGCGGGGCGTTTGGCATCGGGATTGGTTTCCTTCAGTCCCGTAAGAATTGCGCCGACTCCTCCGGCGGCGTTGGATTGATGTAGAAGCCCGTTCCCCATTCAAAACCCGCCACACGCGTGAGCTGGGGGATGATTTCGATGTGCCAGTGGTAATAGTTGCAGCCGGGTTCCTGGACCGGCGCCGTGTGGATGATCAGGTTGTAGGCCGGCCGCTCCAAGACGCGATCCAACTTTTGCAGGACGGATTTCAACATCCAACCGAGGTTGTAAACCTCCCGCTCGTGAATCGATTCAAAGTGCGAGTCGTGGCGGAAGGGGACAATCCATGTCTCAAAAGGAAAGCGGGCGGCGAAAGGGCACATGGCCAGGAATTCATCGGTCTGTAACACCATCCTCTCCCCATCGCGCACTTCCTGGCGGAGGATGTCGCAATAAACGCAGCGCTCCTTGAACTCGAAGTATTTGCGGGCGCCGTCCAACTCCTCCTGCACGCGCCTGGGCACCACGGGCAGCGCGATGATCTGCGAATGGGGATGCTCCAGGCTGGCGCCGGCCTCCTCGCCGTGATTTTTGAACATCATGACGTACCGGAGGCGTTTATCCTTTTTCAGATCCATGACGCGGTCGCGGAAGGCCCAGATCAGCTCGGCCACCTGCCGCTCGTCCATTTCCGCGAGCGTCTTCATATGGTCGGCACATTCGATCACCACTTCGTGCGCGCCGACGCCGTTCATGCGGTCGTAGAGCCCCTCGCCTTGACGGTCCAGGTCACCTTCGACGCGCAGGGCGGGGAATTTGTTGGGGACTACGCGAAGACTCCATCGCGAATGGCCGCGCAAGCCCTCGGTGGAAAAAGCGAGCACTTCCGGCGGTGTTTTGTCTTCGTTCCCGGGGCAAAACGGGCAGAACCGGTTGCCCGTGATCACAACACTCTGCTGCTTGAAATCGGAAGGACGGCGGGCTCGGTCTGTACTGATGATCACCCACCGCCCGGTGATGGGATCTTTGCGTAGTTCCGGCATGAACTACCCATTATCAACGATTTCAGATAGGTGAACGCTCAGCAAGGGCGTAGACGTCGCGATGGTATTCCACGCGTTCTTTGGCGCCGATGATGACGGTCAGAACGTCAAAACGAACCGTCATCTTCATCATTTCGGCTCGGGCGATCCAGGCGCGCGCGCCGCGGCCGACGTGCCAGGCCTTTTGTGAATCCACGGCACGGATCGGATGATTGACGTCGGCCGAGGCGCGCGTTTTTACTTCGGCGATGACGAGCGTGTCGCCATCAACGGCGACCATGTCGATCTCCAGCTTGCGCATCGGGTGGCGATAGTTCCGCGCTACCACGCGCCAGCCCAATTCCCGCTCCACGAAGCGGTGCGCCAAATCTTCTCCCCGCCGGGCCAAAACCATATGAGGCGCTTCCCGCCTCTTCCGTCCCGCATGACGTATCAGGTCAAGCAGGGGAGCAATAGAAATCAGTGATGAACGGCCCACAACTACTTAGTGCCTCACCGGGCGCAAACTTCTCACTCGGGCGCCTTTACAACCTCCAGAAAAGCTCGTGCCGCGTGGCTCAACGCGCGGCGGCGCGGGGTGACCAGCAGGACCTTCCGTTCGACGGTCAGTTCCTCGATTCTCACTTCGCGCAACAGGCCTGATTCGATCTCCTGTTCCACGCACATCTTCGGCAGGAAGGCTACTCCTTCGTTGCGCGCGACCATCAGCCGGATGGTTTCGACAGTCGGCATCTCGACGTCCATATTTAATGCCACGCGGTGCCGTTGAAACTCACGCAGGACGATCTCGCGGTAGGGCGAGAGAACGTTATGGGCGATGAACGTTTCCATCCCCAATTCGCTGATCGACACCGAGCCGCGTTGGGCGAACCGATGTTCCGGACTGACGACGAACGAGAGATGGTCCGTGTAAATGACCTGGGAATGGAGCCGGTCGTCCTGGGGATCGTAGCTGATGACGCCCAACTCCAACTCGCCGTCGATCAACTGCCCCGGAATGCGGCTGGACAGGCTGCGGCGAACGCGGACCTTTACTTTTGGATAAAGGCGGCGGTAGTTGACGATGTGCTGCAGCAGATAAAGGGAAGTCGATTCGTTGGCGCCCACGATCAGAACGCCCGCCGAGTTGTCCCGCATCTCCGCCAGCGCATTGGACATCTCCAATTCCAGATTTTCGAAGCGGCGGGAGTAGTCGAAGACGATTTTTCCGGCGTCGGTGAGTAGCAATTCCTTGCCGGAACGGTCGATGAGGCGCTCGCCGAGCTCCGATTCGAGGCGTTGAATCGCGAGGGAAACCGCGGGCTGCGTACGCAGAAGCTTTTCGGCGGCGCGGGAAAAACTCTTCTCGTTGGCCACGGTTTGAAAGACTTTGAGCGAGTGCAGTTCCATTGTTATGCGCTACCGCCTATGGATAAATTGATCTTATCTCATTAGCTTTGCTTATCGAATAGGCGAATCGAATAAATTTGCTAAATTTACACTTCGCCGGGATAATGAAGGAATCAACCTGCGGGGTGGCCGGCTAACCTGCCGCCCCTCGCGGACTACATCGCGGAGGCAACAACCATGAGTCAGCGAGTATACATCTTCGACACCACGTTACGGGACGGCGAGCAATCCCCGGGTTGTTCGATGACGGTGGCGGAAAAGCTCAAGATGGCGGCCAAGCTGGTCGATTTAGGGGTGGACATCCTGGAAGCGGGCTTCCCGATCGCGTCGCAGGGCGACTTTGAAGCGGTGGAAGCGGTCAGCAAGGAGTTCCATTGGATGCAGGTGGCGGCGCTGGCGCGATGCACGAAGCTGGACATTGAACGGGCGGCGGATGCGTTGAAATCGGCCAAGCGGCCACGGATACACACGTTCATGGCGACCAGCGACATCCACTTGAAATACAAGTTCAAGAAGTCGCGGGAACAGGTTTTGGAAGACATCGTCAATTCGGTGCGGCTGGCCCGGCAGTATTGCGACGATGTGGAGTTTTCGGCCGAGGACGCTTCGCGGACGGATGCGGACTATCTGGAGCAGGTTTCGCTTGCGGCGGTGGAGGCCGGGGCGCGGACGATCAATTTGCCGGATACGGTGGGGTATTCGGTGCCTCATGAATACGGAGCGCTGATCGGTCGGATTGTGAAGGCGCTCGGAGATTCGGCGATCGTTTCCGTGCATTGCCACGACGATCTGGGCTTGGCCGTGGCGAATTCGCTGGCGGCCGTAGAGGCCGGTGCGCGGCAGATCGAATGCACCATTAACGGCATAGGCGAACGGGCAGGGAACTGTTCGCTCGAAGAGATCGTGATGATCTTCAAAACGCGTCCGGACAGAATACCCTACACCACGGGCATCCAGACGGAGCACCTGTATTCGGCCAGCCAGTTGCTGACTTCCATGATCACGTTTGGCCCGCAGCCGAATAAGGCGATCGTCGGCGAGAACGCTTTTGCGCATGAAGCCGGGATTCATCAGGACGGTTATCTCAAGGAGAAATCGACTTATGAGATTATCGACCCGAAATCGGTGGGCGTGCCCGAAGGGAAGCTCGTCCTGGGCAAGCACAGTGGTCGCCACGCGCTGAAGCAGCGCTGCGCCGAACTGGGCTTCCCGGATCTGAGCAAGGAAGAGCTCGATATTGTCTATCAAGGCTTTTGCGAACTGGCCGATCGGGTGAAGGGTGTCCGTAACGACGCCATCGCCAACATCTGCCGGGAAGCGACCGCCTCGCGCGTCTCCGCGTAAATCCAAAGGACTCAATGCAACTTAACGTACTCACTGTGCCCGGTGATGGAATCGGGACTGAAGTTACCCGCGAAGCCGTAAAGGTTCTCGAGAAGGTCGTCTCCAAGTTTGGCCACTCGCTGCAGTTAAGCGAAGCGCTTCTGGGCGGGATCGCGATTCATCAGACGGGTTCGCCGTTCCCCGATGACACGGCTCGGAAGGCGCTGGATGCCGATGCGACGCTGATGGGCGCTGTGGGCCTTCCCGAATTTGACAACGCCCCGCCGGAAAAGCGGCCGGAAAAAGGCCTGCTGGGCATTCGTAAGATTCTGGGTGTTTATGCCAATCTGCGGCCGGTGAAGGCATGGCCGGCGTTGATCGAGTCCTCGCCGTTGAAGAATCATATTGTCGAAGGCGTGGACATGATCATCGTCCGCGAACTGAACGGCGGGATTTATTACGGCACGCCGCGTGGCATTGAAGGGTCCGGCGATACGGAGCGCGGGACGAATACGATGACCTACACGCGGGCGGAGATCGCGCGGATCACCCGGATGGCGTTCCATTTGGCGCGCGGGCGGAAGAAGAAGGTCACCAGCGTGGATAAGTCCAACGTGCTCGAGACTTCGCAGCTTTGGCGCCGCGTGGTGAATGAGGTTGCCCCGGAGTTCCCGGATGTAGAGCTGGAGCATATTCTGGTGGACAACTGCGCCATGCAGCTCATTTTGCGTCCGAAGCAGTTCGATGTGGTGGTGATGGAGAACATGTTTGGCGACATTCTGAGCGACGAAGGCGCGGTGCTGGCCGGGTCGATCGGGATGCTGCCGAGCGCTTCGATCGGCGAAAAGAAACCGAGCGGTGTGTTCGTTGGATTGTATGAGCCGGTCCATGGCTCGGCGCCGGACATTGCCGGGCAGAACAAGGCGAATCCGCTCGGCGCGATCGGGTCGGTGTCGGCGATGCTCGAATACAGTTTCGGGCTTAAGGAAGAGGCCGCGGCGGTGAATGCCGCCATGGAGCAGGTTCTCAACAGCGGCCGCGTCACCGCGGACCTGAAGCCGAAGGGCGCGCCCGCCACAACCTCAGAAGTAGGAGATGCTGTAGCCAATGCCATCTAATCCCCGTACGATTATTCAGAAGGTGTGGGATAACCACATCGTCGCCCAGAAAGAAGGGGCGCCGTCGCTGCTGTTTATCGATCTGCATCTTGTTCACGAAGTAACCTCGCCGCAGGCGTTCTCGGGGTTGCGGCAGCGCGGCCTCAAGGTTCGCCGTCCCGATCTCACTTTCGCGACGGTAGATCACTCAACTCCTACGACGCCTCGCAATTTGCCGATCCTCGACCCGATTGCGGCCACACAGGTGGCGCAGTTGGAAACCAACGCGCAGCAGTTCGGCATCCCGTACTTTGGCTTCCAGAACCGCGATCAGGGCATTGTCCACGTTATCGGGCCGGAGAACGGGCTAACGCAGCCGGGCATGACGGTCGTTTGCGGCGATAGCCACACGGCGACACACGGTGCGTTTGGGGCGCTAGCGTTCGGCATCGGCACCAGCGAAGTGGAGATGGTGCTGGCGACGCAGTGCCTGCTGCAGAAGAAGTCGAAGTCCTTCGAAGTTCGCGTGGATGGAACGTTGAAGCCGGGGGTTTCGGCGAAGGATATTATTCTCGCGTTATGCGCCAAGATCGGAATTGGCGGCGGCACGGGCTGCGTGTTCGAATTTACGGGTTCGGCGATCCGGGCGCTTTCGATGGAAGAGCGGATGACGGTCTGTAACATGTCGATCGAGGCCGGAGCGCGCGCGGGTCTGATTGCTCCCGACGAGAAAACGTACGAATATCTGGCTGGGCGCCGTTTCGCGCCCAAGGGCGAGAAGTGGGATGAGGCTGTCGCGCATTGGAAGACGCTGACTACCGATGAAGGTGCGACTTACGACCATAGCGTGACGATCGATGCCGACACGCTCGAGCCGATGATCACCTTTGGCACGAATCCGGGCATGGGGATGTCAATTGGCGGGGCGATTCCCGATCCGTCGAGCATCGCGGACCCGCTGGAGCGGGAGTCGCTTCGCAAGGCTTTGGCCTATATGGCGCTCGAGGCCGGAAAGCCGCTCGCGGGCCAGAAGATCGACGTCGTATTTATCGGTTCCTGCACCAATTCTCGTATGACCGATCTGCGTGCCGCGGCTAGCGTGCTGAAGGGCCGCAAGGTCAATAGCGGCGTTCGCGTGATGGTGGTGCCGGGCTCGCAGGAGATCAAGCGGCAGGCCGAAGCCGAAGGGCTGGATCAGGTATTCCGCGCAGCGGGGGCAGAGTGGCGGGAAGCGGGCTGCTCGATGTGCATTGCGATGAACGGCGATCAGTTGAGCCCGGGACAGTACAGCGTCTCGACGTCCAACCGTAATTTTGAAGGGCGCCAGGGGAAGGGCGGCCGGACGTTTCTCGCCAGCCCGTTGACCGCGGCCGCGTCGGCCATCACCGGCGTTGTTACCGACGTTCGTACGCTCGCCTAGGAAGGAATGCACGATGAAATTCGAATCGACAGTCACACAAATTCCCGTCGATAACATCGACACCGACCAGATCATTCCAGCGCGGTTCCTGAAGACAATCAGCAAGGACGGCCTGGGCGATCAGCTCTTCTTTGACTGGCGTTACAACGCCGACGGATCGCCCAAGCCCGAGTTCATTCTGAACACGGAGAAGGCCAAGGCGTCGAAGGTCCTGTTCGCCGGCGATAACTTCGGTTGCGGATCCTCGCGCGAGCACGCTCCCTGGGCGCTGACGCAGTATGGATTCCAGGCCGTGATATCGACCAGCTTCGCGGACATTTTCAAGCAGAATTCACTGAAGAACCGGCTGCTGCCGCTGGTGGTCAGCCGCGAGGTTCACCAGCAGCTTCGCGATGCGCTAACCGCGAATCCGGATCTACAGGTTTCGGTGGACGTGGAGAGCCAGATCTTCACCTGGCCGGGCGGGCCGCGCGTCGAGTTCACAATCGACCCCTTCGCCAAGCACTGCCTGCTGGCCGGTGTGGATGAGATTGGCTACGTCCAACAGCACGAAGCGCAGATAGCCGCCTACGAAGCCAAGCGGTTCAGCACGCTGAATACGCTTGCCGGTTAACCGGGCCAAATATTATTGAGACGATTGGATTGGAGCGAGCACTATCTAGATGTAGGGCGTGATTGTCCTCCCAACATTCCCACCCTCTCCAGTCCGATTCCATTTGAACTTACCGGCCCCGCCGCTACTCCAAGCGGCGGGGCCGTCTTAATTTGGCTACTGGATGTTGAGCGTGACGGTATTCGAGGTTTCGCCATCGACGCGGAGCACTAGCTGCACTTCGCCGCGGCCGCGGACGCTGGCCGGAATCTCGATATTGACCTGATCCAAACCGATGATCCCTTGCGACCCGGCGAACGATACCGGTGCCGCGACGCCGCCCACCGTACAGACCGTGTTCTCCAGAGAAGTCCGCTTCCGCACGCCAGTGCCGTAGAGCGAGACGAAGATCCGGTCGGCGCCCATCGCAATTGGCGCGGGTGAGCAAGCACCCGATGAATTGCACTGGAAGACATTGACCGGGCTTTGCGTTCCATCCGGCGCAACGCGGATCGCGAGCGCCGCGGGCACGCCGCCGCCATTGCCATTCGCGGTGAATATGCCGGGCGCGGTGTTCTTGATGGTCACGGGTCCGCTATCCACCAATCCGCTGCCGGGGTATATCGTTACCGTCGCTTCGCCTGGCGCGGTTGCCGCCGGCACTTCGAAGTTTGCCTGCCCGGGTGAGACGAAGAAGAGCCTCCCGAGCCGTAATACGCCGGCCGAGTCCCTTACCGTCAGCGTGGTTCCGCCCAGGGTTTGCGACAACTGCTCCGAAGTTGTAGAAACAACGGCGCCGGCGAGTTTGCTCCCAAAGGCGGCGGCGATGCTCTCCGGACTGACGGTCGTACCGGCGAAACTGGCGGCGGACGTGGTCTTCACGGCTCCGGGAGCGGCGGGGTTAATGGGCTCCGTGGCGCCGTCGATCGACAGCAGGAATCGGATTAGCTGCGCCCGCTGCGCGGCACTCTGTAAGCCATCCACGCCGCCGTTGCCCGAACTCCGGTGGGGAACGTTTTCCATCACTGCCTCCAGCGAGTTCACCGAACCGTTGTGGAAGAACGTCTGCGGGAAGGCATGCAGGCTGAGGAGCGTTGGCGGATTGAAGCCGCCGGCGCCCAACGGAGCAACGGCCGTAGCGCGAATTTCGTTAAAGGCATTGGGGTCGAAAGTAGTTGTCGGCCGCAGTTCGGTTAACAACTGTCCGGCTCCTAACAAGCTGGCATCCGGCGGCGCAGTGGCGCGGACACGCGCGCTGGTCCATTGCGATCCGCCATGGCAGTTCTGGCAACCATTCTGGATGAACAGCGCCCGTCCCGCCACCACATCCGGATCTGTCTTCGAAACTGGGGAGATCGGCGATCGTATGCCGCTGGCGATATAAGCCTTAATAGAATCCCAGGCGTTCTGGCCGCGGACTTTTAACTGCCTGCGGCCGGTGTTGGCTGGTGTAAACGCCGCCACTGTGGGTTCCTGGGTTACGCCATCGGCACCGACAATCAAACCCAGTCCGCCGGAAGCTCCGCGAATATTCAGTTCAAAGTCCTCTTCTTCATCGAAGATGGCCGACCAGTTTAAGGCTCGAAGGATCTTGGAATCGCCGGGGGCGAAGTCGGCGTGCTGAGGAATCGTTCGCCGGGGTCCGGCGCCAAAAATCCAAACGACATTGTCGGACAAGCCAAACGGATGGCAGGAGGCGCAGGAACCCCAACCGTTGTTGGACATCCGCCCGGTAATGGCCGGTTGGCCCGACGCGGGCGGATCGAATTCGCCGATTGACGTGTGGTAAAGTTCCTTGCCAATGTGGATGGCGTCTTCGGCAGTGCCGGCCTGGGGCACGGCCGTGGAAACCATAGTGGCGGTCACCCTCTCCACCGCGCCGCTCAGGTCGATGACCGTCACGTCGCGTGAGATGTAGTTCATTACATATGCCGTCGTATCGGCGGCATTGACGACGATTCCCCGCGGCTGTTTGCCGGTTGGAATCTGCAGAACACGGGTCGCGTCGGTGGGATTATTCTGTACCGCCGGCGCGCCCGTATTCGGGTCGATTTTCACTTTGACAACGACATTGCTGGCGGTGCTGACCACGTACCCTTCATCGGCCTTCGTTTTAAACGCCATGGCCCATGGCTGCGTGACGAAGCGACGGGGCAGGCCAGTCTGCGCGGCGACTGCCGAGTGCATATTGATGGTCCGGTTGGCGTCGGTCCTGCCGGTCAGATTGATAACGCTCAATAGCGCCTGCGTGTTCACGTCGAAGCGTGTCGGGCCGTTGGGAGACGCGCCAGTATTAGGGACGAAGGCGAACCTGCCGCGGATGGCGATATTGTTCAACTGATTCGGATACGCGCCGGTAACGAACTTGAAGTCCGCCGCCACGGGCGCCGCCGGAGGGGCGATTCTCTGCAAGGCATCGCCGGCGGCTTCGAATCCCGTATTGGCAATGGGATTCAATACGATTTCACCCGTCACTGTATCGGATGCGACGGAGATCACCGTCACTCGGCCATTCTTCGCATCGTCGGTCCCATCGATTTTCGTTGCGGAGACGGGAAGCGCCAGAAACTGGGTGACGTAGACGGTTTCCTGCGAATCGTCTCCGGTGCCGGCATTGGTGATGGCGATTCCTCGCGGCTCGAATCCCACGTTGGGAATTGTCTTGGTGACACGCGCGCCGGCGGTGTCGATGACGGAGACATTATTGGAGCGCGCGTTGGCCACATAGAGCTTCGCGCCGGAAGGCGTTAGGGCGAGGCCATACGGTTCGGTGCCCACGGGAATAGTAGCCAGAATGCTGTAGTCCTGATTCAGCCTATCAATCTTCACGACGCTCACCGTTCCGCTGACGGTATTGGCGACGTAGGCGCGGGTGCCGTCCAGACTCAGGGCCACGCTGTTGGGTTCCGTGCCCACTTTGACTTCGGCGAATCGTTGGTTAGTGCCGGGGCGTGTGTCGAATAAGCTGACGCTGTTGGTGTCGGGGTTGACGGAGGCCAGCACGCTTCCATCGGCGTTTAACGCCAGCGTCTGGGAACTGGTGGGGCCGGCGAAACGAGTCTCCCCGGCCGCCCGCACCGTCGTCGGACCCTGCGGCAAATAGGTATGGACTGCGGCCACCGGCAACATAAGGATGGCCGCTATTCTAATTATTGGTTTATCGGACATAGAGAGAACTCCTGGGGCGTTTCGCGAACGTCCCATCGTAACGGCAATCTCCACGAAAAGTTGTCAGCGAATGGTAAGCATTCGGTAAAGTTCCCGTAGGCGGAAGACGGTGAATGGTGCGGGCGCTTGTTAGAATGAACTGGCGCGTACCTCGCAAAAGGGGAGTGGAACCTTGGCTGAGATCAATCTGGACAACTATGCTGACCTGCGGGATATTTCCCGCCAATTCTGTGCCGGACTGCAGTCGCAGCTCGGCGGGCACTTGGAGACGGTGCGGCATCTCTTCCGTCCCGCAGCGGTGTTCGGCCCTTATATTCTGGGCAGCCATAAGGATGCGCCGCGGGACGCCGGCGCCGCAATGGCGCAATTCAAGACGTTCTTTGGAGAGGTCGCACCGCTGAAACCGGTCAGCCTGGATCCGGCGATCCCGGACGCTTTGGAGATCGCTTTCGGCACGCCCCTACTCAACCCGTACTTCTATTCCCACGAAATCAACACGAGGACCGGACCGAGAACGGTTGCCGTCACTTCGCCGTTGCAGTGGATCCTGAGTCTGCCGGACTACCCCTTCAGCCGGTTCGTGGAACATGTGAGCGCTCCGAAGCGCTCCGTCGAAGATATTCGGGCATTCGCGCTGCACTATGCCGTGCTGCATTTCGTCGTTGCGCGCAATCCACGCATTTTGGCGTTATTTGAAGCGCTTCGTTTTCCGATTCAGTCCGAGCGCGTTCCTCAACTCGGCGACTTCCCGGTGCTGATCATCCGCCCGCCGGCTGGAACGGTTCGCCCTCCGGACGACGTCATTGCGCAGGTTTGCAAGTATTCCGGTACCGACGCGGTGGAAGAAGTGCTGGACTGCGACAAATGGAGCAACTTGGAGGATCCGCTTGCCGCTCAGTTTCGTCCCGTCGCGGAATCGATCCAATTCTAATCAGGCTGCGGCGTCTCCGGCAGTGCAAAAACTACAGTGGCATTCTTACAAGCCACAGATATGATTGCTTTATTCCCCGTCGGAGGGCTATGAAATCTTATTGATTTTATTAGCCTTACCTCGCCAACACGGCCTCGCAGGCGTCGCTTTGCCGATGGCCACCCGATTGCAAACCTATCGCTTCGGTTTATTAACCTCGATCATTGGAGCAATTTCAGTTCGAGACTGTTTCCAGAAAATCGAGGGAAAATTCAACCCTGGCGGTATTTTAACTCTTGCAAACATCACGCGGCATCGTCAGACCGTACGACACACCTGTTCTCGTGCGTCCTCTTCCGGCTGGCCACTTCGTCGCTCCCCTAGTCCCTGGTGAGTGCTGTTGACGTCGCGCCGTCCGCCGGGCTCCATCAGGCGTTTGTTGGCATCCGATACCATTGGTGCCCCGCATTCGCGGGTGTACCCCCCCAATGTTTTTTCGCCGAATACTCTAAAGTTGCGCATCGCTAGGTCGATTGAAGTGGTACTAGACGATTTAGTATTAGTCCGCCGGTTTTTTCTTAGGCTTCAATCCGATTCGTCCGAGACCGGATTGTAGCCCGTCCGCTGTTCGTGTCCGAACTAAACCAACGGAAGTACCCATGAAGTCTGAATTCCAATTCTCGTCCGAAGATACGCGTCGCCAATTGCGCAACCACACGTTGATCGCCCCAAGCACCTGGCAACAGGAGTGCTGTTTCAAAGATATGGTTGTGGACCCGGAGCGTCACGATTCTTTGATTGGAGCAGTTCAGCGTTTCCGCGGAAAGTCGTATCTTGCGGACGGTGCGTTGCATCCGAACCAACTGACCTCCGATGGGCGGTTCTGCCAATCCGTGGACTACAGCAGTTGGCACCTTGTAGTCCAGGACGATGCGGGGGCGATTGTCAGTTGTGCTCGTTATTATCCTATATTGAATCCCAGGTTCGAAGCGACGGCAGCGTCAAAATCGGCACTGGCGAACCGGCCCGAGTGGCGGGGCAAGGTTCGGCGAGCTGTAGAAACTTCGATCGAGCAGGCAGCAAGGCGAGGGGCTGTTTTCGCCGAGCTAGGGGGATGGTGCGTCGCCAGCGACTCACGCCATTCTGCGCAGGTGCTTCGCACCGTCCTTTTGATGTTCGCCCTCGGAGAAATACTGGGTGGAACGGTTGGGCTGAGTACCGCTACCAAGCGGCATTCCTCCTCCGCAATTCTTCAACGCTTGGGCGCGCAGAACGCGGGAACAAATGGCGAGCCGCTGCCGGCATATTACGAACCGATGTTCGACTGCGAGATGGAACTCCTTCAATTCGATTCCTTGCGTCCTGCCGAGAGATATGCGCCGCGAATCGCCGAATTCGGCAGCGCAATGAAGCGTGACATTCGAGTTTTGTGCCGGGAGGCGTCGCCGGTCCACTACAACTCATCGCTAAGGGCGCTGTGGAACGCCCTGGCGCCTGCGAAACAACTCGACGCGCGGTTGCACGCACGCGAGGCGTAACGGGCGCAATCAGCGCTATCCGGCAAGGCTTGGTCTGGAAGAATCGAAGCGGCGCGAAAAAATTTCGCTAGTTCGTGGACACCGGCTGAAGAGGGAAGAATCGTCCTTTGGGAAGATTTGTAAAGGCAAAACGTCAGGTTTCATGCGAGAAAAGCTCCCATTCTCGCGACCATGGCCAGAACCGCCGAGCGGAGTGCCACCTTTCTTCCCAGTTCTATTAGTTTTAGACATTCAAAATATCGCTGTTTACATCGCTATCGCGGAAAAACTACTGGATAATTTTTTGCAATTTTAGGCATTTTATGATGCAAAATAAGGGCTGGTTGGTAAGTCATTTGCCTTACTAACTTCAATGAGACAGAAGTTAAGGTCTCAAGAAAAAGAAGGCCGTCAAATTCTTGCGAGCCCAAGCCATAGAGGGAACTGTGGCGTTCGCGATTGGAAGACGCGCTAGTCCGGTCCGTAAACAAAGAGGCGAAAAGCCCATTGGAATGGCCGAATAAATAGTCCGTACCAGGAACTAATCCCGGCAAATCGGCCACGCTTGTACGTTCCGCCGTTTCAGCGCCCGCTGCTTGGACGGCATAGACACTTTAAAAAATACTTTCGCGTCTCTGCGGAGGAAATCGTAGGAGAACTGTATGAAAAACTGCTACGCGGCAGTAGCAAAGTCTACGCTGCTGCTCGGGACATTGATCGCTTTTTGCGTCCCTGCCTTGGCAATTCCCATAACCGGTGGTTTTGGGACAACCTCAGCTGGCGTTATGACGTATGCGAATGCCACAAACACAGCGCATTTTATTGATTTTTGCCCGCCGGCGGCCTCAAGTCCGCCCATCGGGTCCCCAAGCTGTGCGCTTGGAGGACCGTTACCGGGAGAGGGCATCCTGGTGGTACAAGGAGGCTCAGGCACCTTTAATTCAATTGTCTCCCCGATAGGAGGTCTCATCCTCGACCTAGTTGACCAACCCGGCTTTGCCCCGTTCACGCATTTTCCGGTTGGGGTCCCGGTTTCAATTGACAACTTCATCAGAGTGAGTACATTTCCAGCGTTCAATTTCCGGGCAACGGAATTAGTGAACCAGACCTGTGCTCCGTCCGCGACCACCGTGTGCGCCGGCGGGTTTATTCTGACGCAGGTGGCCAACAACGTCACCGTTGCATTTACGATAAACGGCACCATCTTGGCGCCTGGCTTCGACGATACGCCCTTCACGGACGTAATCTCCGGCACTTTCACCAACACCACTATTGGTGCTGTTGCACTTGCCGCACAGACAACCACCGGGATTTTTTCCAATACGTGGTCGGGAACGGTGGTAGCGAACCCAATTCCTGACGTGCCTGAACCTGCGACCTATACCATGTTCGGGATTGCCGCTGTCGCGATGGCGATCGGACGCCTCCGTAAAAAAGGAGACTCTTCGCCAAACTAGGCTATTCCTGCCAACAACCAGGGGCTGGTGAATGCCGTCCAGCATTCGCCGGCCCCCATTGTTGTTTGCTGGCCGACACGGGATCGAAGCAACTATGCCGGAGACAAACTGGAAGCTTGCACTAAATGAATGGGCGGAATTACTTGGCTCCGAAAATGTAATCACCGAACCCAACGCTCTTCGGGCCGCGGAGACGACGACCTTCCCGTCCAATCGTTCGATCCCCGCCATTCTCCGGCCGGCGTCGCGCGAAAAGGTACAGGATTCCTTGCGAATTGCCAACCGGTACCGCGTCCCGGTCTATCCGGTAAGCAGCGGGAAGAACTGGGGTTACGGTTCCAGCGTCCCTGCGCGCACCGGTACGGCAATTCTGGATTTGAGCCGGATGAACCGCATCCTGGATTTCAATGAAAAGCTCGCTTACGTGACCATCGAGCCCGGCGTGACGCAGCGGCAATTACAAGAGTTTCTGGTTTCTCAAAAATCGCGCCTTTGGATGGATTCGACGGGTTCCAGCCCTGCGTCCAGCATCATAGGGAACACGATGGAACGGGGCTTCGGGCACACACCTTACGGAGACCACTTCGCGCATTCCTGCGGGCTGGAAGCCGTTCTGCCGAATGGAGAAGTGGTCGAAACCGGCTATAGCCGCTTCCCGAATGCCGTGACCGGTGGGGTTCATCGATCTGGAGTGGGGCCTGTAGTCGATGGGCTGTTCTCCCAGTCGAACCTCGGCGTCGTCACTCGGATGACTGTCTGGCTGATGCCTGCCCCTGAATATTTCGAGGCTTTTTTCTTCCGCTGCAGCCGGGAGGAACAGTTGGGACCCGCTATCGAGTCCCTAAGCCGGCTGCGGCTGACGGGAACCCTACAAAGCACGATCCATATTGGGAATGACTACAAAGTTCTTTGCGGCCTTCGCCAATATCCGTGGAAGGAAACCGGCGGCGCAACGCCGCTTCAATCCCCACAAATGGCTCATTTTCGGGACGAGTTTCAGCTCGGTGCCTGGAACGGCTCGGGCGGGCTTTACGGTACCAAAGCACAGGTAACTGAGGCGCGCCGCCTGATTCGTGTCGCCCTAAAGGGAAGTGCCGATAGGATCTCCTTCCTGGACGACAAGATGCTCGCGCTTTCCATCCGCTACGCCCGTCCCATCCGATTCTTCACGGGGTGGGATCTATCGAGTGTGCATACCGTGCTGCAGCCCCTTTACGGGCTCCTAAAGGGCGTACCATCGGACCAAAACCTACGAAGCGCCTACTGGCGCAAGAAAACGGCCATCCCAGCGGACATGGATCTTGATCGGGACGGATGCGGACTCCTGTGGTTCGCTCCGGTTCTGCCGGCGGATTCCGCCGCTGTGGCGAAGGTTCGTGATGCGACGGTCGCCGTGCTGGTCGCCGGCGGGTTTGAACCGATGATATCGCTCAGCCTGATGAGCGGAAGGGCGATCGCCTGCGTGATCTCGATCTCCTTTGACCGCGGCGTGGAGGGCGAAGACGGCCGAGCCATGGCCTGTTATGAAAATCTGGTGGCGCAGATCAATCGCATGGGGTTCTATTCTTACCGGCTCGGTATTCAGTCCATGGCGGAAATGAACGCATCGGACTCCTACGGAAAGCTGATCCGTCTGCTGAAAGATACTCTGGACCCGGCGGGAATTCTCGCACCGGGACGTTACGAGCCCGCCGAACGCCCTCAAGTTCGGGCCGCAAACGCGATACATTCGTAGCCAATCGATTTAGCGCTACGATTCGAAGAGTATGTTACGCCGCCAATTCCTATCGGCCGCCGCGCTTTTCGCTCAGCCACCGTATACACCGCTCTTTAACGGACACGATCTGGAGGGTTGGACTGTCGTCGATGGTCCCCAGTCGGCCTTTTACGTCGAGGACGGCGCGATTGCCGTCAGCGAAGCCGCTAACTCCCCCACCTGGCTCCGGTCCGCTAAACAGTACGAGAACTTCGAACTGCGCGCCGAGTTCTTCGTTAAGGGCTGGATTGACTCCGGGCTGCTTCTGCACGCCCCGCTGCACGGCAACGCCCAGGATGCCGGCTTCTGTATCAAACTCTTCCACAAAAACGAATCGCCGAAACCCGAGGGGATGGGTAGCATCTTCCCGCTGGTTGCTCCCAGGACCGTTAACGTGAAATCCAAGGGCGAGTGGAACGAGATTCGGGTCCGCTTCGATTGGCCGCGCCTGCAGGTCTGGACGAACGGCGAAATCGTACAAGACATCGATGTTGAGACCAACCCCGAACTCGCCCACCGGCTCCGGCAAGGCTACATCGGCCTGCAGTCTTTGTCCTATCCGATCCGTTTTCGCAACATTGGCATCCGGGAACTTCCCGGCAAAGTCAAATGGCAGTCCCTCTACACCAAACCAGCCGATCTGGCCGCCAACTGGCAGGTGGAGGAAGGGAAGGCGAAGTGGTCTCCCATGGGAGATACTCTACGGGCGGACGGGCTCGGCCATCTGATGACGAAGGACCGGTTCAAGGACTTCGCTCTCGAACTCTATGTCCGTGCCAGCCTGCACTCCAATGGCGGGGTGCTGTTCCGCGCCGAGGGGTCCGGCGGGAGCAAGGATCACTACGAGATCCAGCTCCACGACGTCGAGGGCGCCGTCTATCCGACTGGATCGCTCTACGGATTGAAACGGGCGAAATATCCCCACATTCCGCCGGAGACCTGGTATCTTTTCCAGCTCTTTGTGAAGGATCGCCGCGTGCTGGTGCGCGTGAACGGGGAAGCCGTTGCCGAGTACGGTACTCTGGATCGCACCGGCGACGGACACATCCTGCTGCAGGCGCATCAGGCCGGCCGCTGGATTGAATACAAGGACATTCGCGTTCGCGCGATCTGAAAACCATGCCACGCATCGACCCGCTTTCCTTCTTAAGCGATCAAGTCAAGGAATTCAAAGAGAAGGGCACCTATCAACGCCTTCGCGAGTTGCAGGGCCCTTGTGAGCCGGTAAGCCATTATGACGGCAAGGAGGTCATCAACCTTGCTTCGAACAACTACCTTGGCCTGGCCAACCACCCCAAGTTGAAAGAGGCCGCCATCGACGCTGTCCGGAAGTTCGGCGCGGGCACCGGGGCGGTTCGGACGATTAGCGGCACCCTCGACATGCACATGGAACTGGAGCGCCGCATTGCCGCCTTCAAGCACGTCGAAGCCTGCGTCGTATTCCAAAGCGGGTTCACCGCCAACGCCGGCACGGTTTCCGCCGTGTTGGGCAAGGACGACCACGTCATCTCGGACGCGTTGAATCATGCGAGCATAATCGATGGCTGCCGCCTGTCGCGCGCCAAGATCCATGTGTTTCAACACGCCGATGTTTCCGGCGCCGAGGAGAAACTGGCGGCGCTCAACGGCGTCCCGGGCCGCAAATTGCTCATTACCGATGGCGTGTTCTCCATGGACGGCGACATCGGTCCGCTTCCGGCGCTGGTGGAACTGGCCGAAAAGTACGGCGCCATTATGATGGTGGACGACGCTCACTCATCCGGCGTTTTGGGCCGCAATGGGCGCGGGACGGTCGACCACTTCGGTCTGCATGGCCGCGTCGACATACAGGTGGGGACGCTATCGAAGGCGGTCGGCGTCCTGGGCGGCTATGTCTGCGGCACCCGGGATTTCATCGAGTATCTCTACCATCGAGCGCGTCCGTTCCTGTTCTCCACGTCCCATCCGCCGGCGGTTACAGCGGCCTGCCTGGCGGCGTTCGACATTCTGGAGGCCGAACCCGAACGGATCGAAGCGCTGTGGGCCAACACCCATTACTTCAAGGAGCAACTGGCCAAGCTGGGGTTCGACACCGGGCGCAGCGAAACCCCCATTACGCCGATCATGGTCGGCGAAGCCGCCGCCGCGCACGCCTTCTCGAAGGCTCTCTTTGAAGAGGGCCTCTTCGCGACGGGGATCGGCTTTCCTACGGTGCCCGAAGGGAAGGCGCGGATCCGGACCATTGTTACCGCCACTCATACCCGGCGGCAACTCGACCAGGCATTGGAAATTCTGGCTCGAGTTGCCAAGCGGCAGGGAATCCTTACGGCAGCACCGAAACCGTAACCTCGGGTGAGCTTGACGCGGTTCCGATCTGCACCACGACCGGCTGCGGTCCCGGATCTACCCCCTCCGGAATGCACACATTGATCTGGAATACACCCGCTACCAGCCCCGGCGCCGCGCCGGCGTAGAGGACTTCGGCGTCCTTTCCGCCGATGCGCACTGTCAGTGGCTGGCGCGGTTTCGGGTAGACGCTGGTTGCCAGCATCCCGTCCTGTCCGCCCGGGTCGGTGATTCCCTCTCCTGTGCCGAACAGAACGACCACCCCGCCCACGGGAGCCCCATTGGCAGCGGTGTTCACGCTGTTATCGGAGTTCAAGATCGCTCCCGGACCCTTGCCGCTGCTGTTGGCGGTGAAGAGCCCCGGCGCGGTGTCGGCGACGCGCAAACTCACCGTGTTGGTCTTTACGCCTCGATACTCGACTTGCAGCGAAGTCGCCGGCTTTCCCGCTACTGAATAGGGCACGATGGCGCTGAGCTGCGTGGCCGAGACATAGACCAAGGGCGCTGGCACGCCGTCAAAAAGCGCTCGCGTTTCGGCAAGCGTCGTGGCCAGCGTTCCCTGCGATGTGACCTGCGCCGTCGTCAATGCCGATGGGCCAATTCCCGCGCCGAACACCGTTACCAGAAGGCCCGGTGCGACGGCGCCCCCGCTAAAGGTCGCCGCGCTGACGACGCCATTATCGGGCACTGTGCCGGTCGGAGACCCAACGGTCAGGATTACTGCCACCACCGTACGGGTCCCAAGCCGCGTGTTATTCACGGCCAAAGTGCCTTCGTAGGCCCCGGCGGCGAGTGACGTCGTATTCACCGCGACGTCAATTGTTGCGCTTCCGGTTCCCGAACGCGGCGTCGCTGTAAGCCATGCTCCGCCGGTTGTCGTCGTGGCGTCAATCGTCCACTCCGGGACACCGGCGGTAGCCCGGATCATGAACTGCTGCCGGGGGATTGCCGCGCCCGGCGTGCCGGTAAATGTCAGCCGGGTCGTGGAGCGCGTGAATGGATTGGCGGCCGTCGAACTATCGATGATTGCCAGGAAGGCATCGGTACTTCCGCCGTGGGACTTTTGCGCCGCATTCGTCGTGGTTAGCAGGTTTGTAGAAATGGCCGAACCCGCGACGATCACTCGCCCGCCCGCGTCCAGCGCCATGCCCAAGCCCATATCGTCGGATGCCCCGCCGAGGTACGTGAACATTTGGACGCTGTCCAGGGAGTTATTCACCTTCAGCACAAACGCGTCGTTGCCACCACCATTCTGCGGTTGCACGGCCTCGACCGCCGTGATTCCCGGGGACGACGTCGTTCCGGCGACGTAAACGGATCCAAGACGGTCCAGAAGCAGCTTGAACGGTTCTTCCCGCTGATTGCCTCCAAACAGTGTGCTCCCCTGCAGCGTTGCGCCGGAAGCATCGAACTTTATCAGGAACATGTCGGAAGGACCCTGCAGTTCCTTTTTGAGCGCGTTGGCCGTTGTGGGAAACGTACTACTGGATGTCAGTCCCACGACGAAGACGTTGTCGTTGGCGTCGACTTCCACGCCGAACGCCGTGTCACCGCCCGCTGCCCCGATGAAGGTCGAGAACAAGATAGCCGTGCCGGCGGCGTTCAGCTTGGTCAATACCGCGTCCCCGTTTCCGCGATTCGTCGGCTGGTAGGCGCCAACGACCGGATAGGTCGAAGAAACGGAGTTGCCGACGACATAGATGTTCCGGTTTTTGTCCAACGCCAGGTCGTAGAGGATATCGTCGACTCCGCCGCCGAGGTAGGTGGAGAAGACCGCCTTGTCGCCGGCCGGAGCGATCTTGGTTACGAATCCGTTCCCGAAGATCGGGGAACGATTCGTTGTTTGAAACGAACCCGGAGTCCAGGGAAAATTATCCGAGACTGAATAGCCGGTCAAATAGAGATTCGAATCGGCGTCGAGCGCGCACGCAAAGACCATGTCATCGTAGTTGCCGCCGTAGTAGGTGGAGTAGACCAGTGCGGTCCCGGCCGGATTCACCTTCCCGAACATCGCGTCCCGTCCCGTTTCACCGCCCTTGTTGGCGGATTGGATGGCATTAGAAAGAGGGAAATCAGTCGAAGCGGTGTACCCGCCGAAGTAGACGCTGCCCTGTCCGTCCACCGCGATATCGGTAATCGCATCGCGTCCATTGCCGCCGAGCAGCGTCGAGTAGAGCAGGACTCCCGCGGGGCTGTACTTGGAGACAAACGCGTCCACTCCGCCCTTGTTCGTTCCTTGTAGAACTCCCGCCGTGACTTTGAAATCAGTAGAGGCGGTCATACCAGCAAGATAGATATTTCCCGCCGCATGGACAGCCACCGCATTGGGTGTGTCGGCGCCGGCTCCGCCGGTGTAGGTTAAATAGGACAGCGCCGGATCGATCGTCAGTTTTTTCGTTCGATCGAACGCGCCCAAGATAAACCGGGCTTCGCTGCCCGCGACGGCAAAGCGGCTTGCCACCAACCTATCCCCATCCTGGTAGGCAACCGGCTTCGGCAGCACCAGATCGCCCGCGTTTGTGGATACCCGCAGCGAACCATCCGGGAGCAGCGACGGAGTACGGCCGGGGAACGAAAATCGGGCCTGCGCGGTGCTTGCGCCTGGCGCTAACTCAAAATCAAACTCGACAATTCCGCGCCGCGCGTGGAAGATAAGATCGATTCCCGGATAGGCTTCCTCGACACGCACGACTCAGTAATGAGACGATTTCTGTCCCCACTTAGCCGGATTGTTGCCAAGCAGCAAATTGGTGTGCGAGAGCAGTTTTGACGCACCTTTTACCCGTGTAAAGTTAGCCCCGGGAAAGCGTAAATCGATGGTTTCCGCTGTCGGTCCGTTGCGGCGATCTTGTTTAAATAGAGTGACTTCTGCTCCGTTCCTGGTAACCGCCAGCGTCCCGCGCGCATCGCGCGCCAGGAACAGAACGGACGGCGCCGCCTGCCCCTTATTCTCCTCAAAGACCGGCATTACACTGGAAAGCCGGCGAACGGCGTGGGAAGCTTCACCGGCCATAGTGATTACACTTAGGGCAATGAAAGCCAAAAATCGGTTTCTCATCAGGGCTGTCCAAATTAGGTCAGGTAGATTGACGGTTGTTTGAAAACAAAGGAGTTTGCGTTGGAGAACCGCTAATCCGGAATTGAGGTTGGGGTATTGTCCTTTGTAGAGGGCGGTAAGTGCTATC